>Ga0316608_1000307_pt1 | contig 24496 bp, 26 predicted proteins | sample MIS2016152B_MG_FD_207673 | JGI IMG/M metagenome (GOLD analysis project Ga0316608, IMG submission 207673) | Microbial mat bacterial communities from Middle Island sinkhole, Lake Huron, Michigan, United States - MIS.2016.152B | ecosystem: Environmental > Aquatic > Freshwater > Lake > Sediment...
ATGGACTCCAGAAACAGACTCCAGTTCATTTGAGCATAAAAAAAGCCACCCGGTAGGAGTGGCTTTTTTAGATTTAATCGGTGTAGCGCGATGCAGGATTGAACTGCAGACCTCATGATTATGAATCCGTTATAATTCCTGGACATATTGTAAAATCAGGTACAAAAAGGTACAATTTTCGACAAAAATGAACAAAATCGCACTTAAATTTCACACTAAAACACCATTTCACTTAATTAATTACTTACGAACCCAAATACAAAAATCAAATAAAAATTGAGGCTTTGACTGCTAATTATCCTTCCAGATATTACAATGTTATTATTCACCCAAATAATCTTGATAAACTATTATTAATCCAAAATATTTAATCCAATTTCACTTGCAAACATAAGAGATTTCAAACTAAATTCTGAATTCTTAAGAGTTTTCAATACCTCATTATGATCTAAATCTATACCAAGCATTATTCCTGAATAAATAGCTATAATTTTATCCAGATTATGAAGTGGGTATTGAATTTTTTGATTGATGATTTCCTTAAATTCTATAGAAGCCTCTAATTTCATATTGGGATCAAGAATTCCATATAAAGCAAAAGCAGAAATGTATTGCAGACTAGATTCAGTGTTGTTCATCCATCCATTTAAAAAAAGATTAATGTAATCAATGTATTTAATGTTGTCAATAAGTTTTGGATAATTTTCACCTAAAGTGCCAATAGTCTTAGCAATAATACTATAATAATGAGGATCATCAAATGAGGATGTTTCCGATAATTCATGAAATATATCCCATATTTCATGATGTATTTTATTACGTCCATTATTATCAAACACTTCTTCACTTAAAGAAAATCTAGTATAATCATGCTGTAATCTTAAAACTCCCATACATTTGATTTCTTTATTTGGATCTCGAATATCTCTCTTAATGAAATTAAAGAAACTACTTAAGTCTTGTTCAAATAATATATCACTACGAGAAGTTGAAACGTAAGTTAAGCTATGAATTAGTCCAAAAGCATTGCCATTATCGTATTGGTTAAAAAAACAACATTTAACCTTCTTCTCAAATGCATCAGAATATTTACTTTCTAAAATATTTGGTTCATTATCTGCCTCACTAACCCAGTTATAACATTTAGCATACCACTCCAAAACATCATCCAATAATTCATCAAACTCTAGCTCACGTTCAATAAATTTGCCGAGCAAAAAGACAACTTTAAATTTATAATTATAACTAGCAAAAGCACTAAGGTTGTCGTTGAAAATCCCTAAATTTGCTTTCCATAAGTCATAATCTTTTTGAGTTAAACTCTTGCAAAATGAAATTATATATTTTATCAATTCATCAAAACTTTCTTTTGACAGTAAGGGTACCATAAATAATAAGACATCTTCCCAATGGTCTTTCTTTATAAGATCTATTGGCTTAATATCATAGTCTACTTTTGGTAAATATTTTTTTACTACTGCTATAGCAGCAAAATAATCTTGAAAACTTAAATGCACAAATTCATAACTTGCATTACCAGATTTTCTTAATAAGCCAGATCTAGCTTCAACCTTTCTTATGAAATCGCTTATTGTATAATCCAATCTCCGATTTATTTGCAATTGTGCTCGTTTTAAGTATTGGATTAAATCATTCTCATGAATGATCTGTTGATAATACTTAGTCATCATGTAAGCAACATATGCCAATTGTAATTCTGTTTCTTCATAATCTAATTGATCCTGTTCATGACCCTCTATATTCCAAGATTTCAATAATATTTTTGTGGCTTTTTCATAAAGCACGTTTTTATTTCTTGGTAAATAGCCATCCTTACTATTTACCAACAGAAGGGCATTAAGTAGTAGTGGGTTTTCTGCTAAGACTCTTATTTCTTTATCATTACTAATTCTTTCAATAGCTTTTTTTGCTTCCTTTAATGACTTTAAAGGGTCTTCAATAACAATTTTATACCAATTAATTGTTAATTGTTCTATTTCAGAAGATTTAAGTGGAGCAATGACATAATAAGAACAATATCCTGATAAAGACAACGACCATTGCGCTTCACGGATACCATGCTCACGGGAGGTGATAATAAACCCAATGTTCGGATAAACTTCAAAAAAAGTTTTTAATTGTTCAGTGAATTGCTTTCTGATACCATCACTTTTAATTTCATCCAACCCATCAATAAGCAAAAATGCACTACCATCTTCCAATGCTTTTAAGACTAAATATTCAAATTGTTTCCGAATGTTGGGAATTTCTGCCCGATCCGGGATACTTTTTATAATTTCAATAATTGGATTAGTGATTTTCTTCTCAAATTCTCTGCAACGAATAAAAATTGGAAAACGAGGTTCGTTTATCTTTGTGTTAAAAACTTGTTTCCCTAGTTCTGGAAATGCACATGATAAAGCAAAGCTTATGAGCAAGGTTGATTTTCCACCTCCCGGATTTGAAAAAACTGCCAAGTGCTTCTTTTTTAATAAAGCCTCGTCTATATTAGTTCTTATATTAAATCTCGAATAATTATAATAACGACCATGCATCCCAAAATCCATTAATATAGGATAATAATTTTCTAATTCAATTAATGATAAGGGAACAAAAGAATTCTCCATTATTTCTATTACAGATTGAGTTTTCCTTTTAGAAGGTATAAATTCAAATAATATCTTTCTACTTTCATTTTCCAGATATTTGAAATATTGATTTTTAGCGTCTTCAACTTTATCTTCTATTTCTATTTTCCCTAGTTTTTTATTTTGAATTGTAATACCCATTGCCATATCATAAAACAATGATTCTATTTGAGGTTTAACATATTTTCCTTCCCAATTAGACTCATTATATGCCTTAAAAAAATCATCAACAACTGAAGTCAGTTTAATATGAAAATCTTCAATTTCTGATGTGTAAGCCGGATCATCGTGAACGGAAATATTACCTTTTAATCTTATCTTTTCTATATTATCTATTACATTATCAGGTAGTAATTTGAAATATTCAACGATATCTATATAGGTTCTCAAAACAAATTTTCTGTGATATTGTCTTGTAAAAACCCCCTGATCCTGAAATCGGTCAAAATCGTCCGTATTAAACTCTGTGATTTTAAGGCAATCCACAATTTTCGCAATTGCAATATGTTCAACACATTGTCTGGCCAAATGCATTGGATCGAACCCAGTTAATTTTGTTTTTGTCCAATTTATATAGGAATCAATGATTTTTCTCTTTTCTTGTATAAAAAGTTTACTCACTGTATCTAAAATCTCGATTTTCCAAAGATTGATTAGCTCTGATGATATTTTATATTTTAAACCTAATTCTCTTATAGAAATTTCAGTATTTAATAGTTCAATAACCACTTTAGATTTAAAGTCAGGCTTATGATTACTTTGAAATATTTTTGCCATGGAATGTGGAGTTAGGATCCAAATTTTACATAATTAACTTTTCTTAATTCTCTTTAAAACAAAGCATTAATAAATTATTTAAATTTATTAAATTTTAGCTAATTTTAAATACTTGACAGATTTTATTAATTGTGTATACTAAGATAGAGCTAGTTCACAAGGTTTTATGAAGAAATGCCTAATCGAGAGGTTTGGTTACCTGAATCTTCCCAGAAGGAAGGTTCAGAAATGAACCTTCCATCGCTGAGAAATACGAAACAATATCCAGTTTCTATAGGGGTTTCTGAAGAGTTTAACTGGGATGTACTGTGAGTTGGAAAAGCCTTTGGGAAAAGGATTGTTCCATTCCTAACATCTTAGCCTGTTCAGTTTGGGCAAAAAAACTCTTATTTTTATACAAGGAAGCAGATCATTCTGTTTCCTTTTTTATTATCCGGAACACATAAATTTTTCATTATTTCAATCTGTATTCAATAACTTTTCCTTTTTTTAACCAGTTTCATTAAACCATATTATTTTGGTTAATAAGTAAAATTCTATACCTTTGACATTGAATACTTAATTAGGAGCTATTAAAAATTATTAGAAAATTTTTCTATCATTCGTTTGAGCAAGTTTTCGGCTGTTTGAAATGCTAAAAAACAGGCTCTCAACTAAAAATTAGATAGAAAAATTATGATAGCAATCTTTTGTATTCAAATGATTCCTTCATTTCGGGTCTTTTCTCCGAAATATTTCTTATTTATATTCCTTAAAAGAAGCCGGCCACCTCCACATGTGAAAGCTGGGTCTAATGTTGAATTTTCGTAAAGAGGTTCTACCTGTTAAACGTCTTTTCAACGTATTCCCTCATGTATTTATTCTATCCCTATGGACAATCTATTCCCATTTTATGTGATTTTTAACGTATTTATCCATGCAAAACATGGGCAAAGAAGAGAAAAAAGATATACTCGATGCACTAGAACATTATATAACAAATATAGTGGATGGGAGAATCGCATACTACAGTAAGAAGAATAGACATAACGTTGATCACGAAGAGGTTTCTTTGCCATTTTCCCAACCAATAAATCTTGTATTACCATTGGGATGGCATCCCGATAAAATTGAAAAACTTAAAATATTTCATCACTATTTACGGTGTTTTGGAATTATTATTTGCGAATATTCTGAATTTGAAACTCACTTTATCGGTTCAGGTAAGGGGAAAATATTATGGATAGGAACTCAAACGGAGCTTATGTTTCTAATTTCAGAATTGATATATCCACTAAAACTAATACCTCCTCCTGCAAAAAACAATCTAAACATCATTATTTCTGATCATTTTCGAGATCTGGAAGGAGACTTTAATCCAGAAGTTTTAAAAGTATCAAAATCCAAAGGAGTAGGTAAGAAAGATAGACTTAATATCCTAAATGAAATTATTGGTGCTTTGAATAATCAAACAGTTAACGGTTAGTTAACCGCTCAAATAATAATTCATTGTAACCTGCCGGTTGCAAACCTCCTGCACACATCTTCCGTCCTTTGCTTTGAAATAAGTCACCAACTTAAAAATTCAAAGCATGAAATCAATAAAAAAACTTAATCAATTAGAGAAGGAGTTCGACTACTTCGACTACCTCGTAACTGTCCAGGAGACACCTTATCACAGAGGGGTAATAGAACATATTGGACGAAGAATAAAAGTCATTAAGAGAATTAAAACTAAAAATTCTTCGGATTCCATAATATCTGAAAGAGCAACAAGGATTTTGAGAAAATACGAAACACTTAAAGAGAGGTATTATTCCATTCATCCCAAGAAATAACAATTATATTATGGAACTCCTTTCAATAGACTATATCAACGAACAATACCTCCTATATGAAGACTCTAGGAGTATAAAGAAATGGCTTACGGAAAAAGGTATTTCAATCACAAAGCTGGGTAAAAAGTATTTTGTCCAAAAGGACGAATTTGAAAATACGATTCAAAGCATTGTGGCCAGAGATACAACGATTAAAGGAGTTCCAGGAAAATGCAAATTAGACGATAAGGAAAAAGATATCTATTCTCACTTGATTCAAAAATTAACAGAGTTATAATTCCTCAGTATGGATAAACCGCTATACATACCACCATCAAAAAGAACAACCGGATTAAAAATCTGGTGTTCGGTATGTCGAACAGACGTTAGCGGAACATGTCATCAATCAGGGAACTCATTAAAGAAATGTAAAAATGGTTGGGCACATTCATTCAGAGTTTCAGGGTACAAAAAGGGAAGTAAAGAAAGGGTTGTAATTAAGCTTAAAACAAGAAACCTTGAAGAAGCCAGGCGTGAAGCAATAAATATAATGGCTGCAATAAAAACAGAATCTGAAGTAAGGGTATTGGAAAATAAAGACAAGAAGCCAGAAGTAAAACCCCAATTAACTATGATGGAAGCTATGACCATGTATCTTGCCCATTTATCAGGAGAACGAGGACCTGCCCACACATTGAAAGTTAGAACGGGAAATCATGTCAAGGATATTGAAAGAACTATGATTCTGTTCGCCAAAACTATGAAGAAAAACGGATTAAACCCTGAGAAGTTAGATATTTCAGAATCTATTGATCAGGAAACGGTAGGGATCTTCCACGAATTCCTATTGAAAACCAAAAAGTACAGCAACAGGACATACAACCATTATATGGGCAATATGCGTTCTCTATTCAATTATCTTAACAAACAGGAAGGAATGGATATTAAAAATCCCTTTAATACTGTGCAAAAGAGAAAAGCAGTAACCAATATTAAAACCATAGAACCCGAAGAATTTAAAAAACTACTTGATGTTATTTCACTTGAACAGGGAGAACAAATACTAAAAACAGGAGAAAAGAAAAATCATTATCATCCATTTTTAAAAGATGCATTTAAATTAGGGTTACTCACAGGACTACGCAGAGAAGAGCTTGTTTCCATGCGGTATTGCGACATTGAAGAAGATGGTAACGGACAAGCGGTCGTGATCGCTTCAGACAACCTGAAGCGCAACAGAATTATGAATGCGAACGAAACCGGAGATATAAAACTCACACCTGTTCCTGTAACACCACAACTTAGAAGACTACTCTTGGAAATGGGATATCAGGAAAATAAAAATAGTGATAAATATATTCTTGCACCTGAGAGTAATATTGAAAGAAAAACCCTAATGGACATCATCAGCAAATCTTTCAGTCACTATGGGAAACTATCAGGACTATCAAGCGATATTTCTTTCCGTCATTTAAGAAAAACTTTTGCTACTAAAATGCAAATTGTCCTGGGGGATAACTCTCATTTGGTAACAGGACATGCTACTCAGAAAATACTAACCGACCACTATGTAAACAAGACTGTAATTGCCCGAGTGGCCAGTGATAAAGATATTTTTCCTGAGCTTGATTTAAATGAGGATGAAAAGAAAATTGAAGAAATAAAGAATGTAAGAGAAATGAAAAACAAAGATAAATCATTGGAAAGATGAACATCACAAAGAATATAAACACTTAAAAATAAATAGTATGGAAACAGAAAATGCAATCATTCGAAATCTGGTACGCCCATTTAGTAAAACTATTTTCATAGAATATTCGTCAGCCAAAACCGGACAACATTTTATGACAGTAATGCAAAAAGCCGATGGGAAACGTCGAATCATCGGACGTATATATCGGGCATATGATAAGGAAAACAAAAGGACAACCTACATTGCTGTAGACTGGTCTGGAACTCCAATTTTTCAGGATTATAATGATTTGCCTACTCTAAAAAAGCAATTCGTTAAGTATGGAAAAAACCTGACATTGACCTTGCCCCCAGACCCAAGCAAAGCCATTGAAAAAGATGAAGAACTAGAAAGAGAGAGTGAAATCGGGGAAATCAGAAAAAGAATAACGGATAAGGAACAAGTGAAGGGAATGGAGAGATAAATAAATGTAAAAACAAATATAATGGCGACAAAAGATATAAATGAGTTTGAGCTAGGTTTTCATATGTCAAGTACCATTGAATATCCGGTTATTGTCAATCGCAACCTGCCTGACCACTCTATTACACCCATTGGTCGGATTTATCAAAACTTTGGAGATGGAGAAGAACCTGTAATCTACATCTTAGCCGACAATGACGGCAAGGAAATTTGCTCACCAACAACTGATTGGATTACGGCTGAAAACAATTTTGAAATATACGCAAAACAATTAGCCAGAAAAGAAAGGGAAGCAATGTTCATGGAACTTGCAGATAGGGAACAAGAAATAAAAAAGGTAAGGATAAATAAAAAGAAGAAAACCAAACAATTAGAAATATAACTTAAAACCTTAATGATATGAAACCATCAATTTTTCAAAATAATAATATAACTGTAAATCATGAAATAGAAAACATGATTGAAACTGAACACACTAAAATTAAAGCGGTGGCTTATAACGATGGTAAATGTGATGGTATGAAAGAGCCTGCGTTGCCGTTTGCAAATGGAGATAAGCTGATTCATTACATCAGCTTCAAATCGACCTATGAACATTTAGCATTAAAAGTTTTGCAGAAATTACAACCAGCCTCGCAGTTTACTGAAGGAAAAATAGATTCGGATTTGGCCCATAACCAGAATAAACGTTTTACCGATGAAATAGAGAAGTTGCAGAAGCAAACCAACATATTAAAACGAGAATTAGGGCAGTATGATCCAAGTGATATTGCTTCCCGTATCAAAAAATCAACTATTACTGGCATCGGTCTGTTTATTGGTGAATTGGTTTTAAACACTCAAGCTTTTCAAGTAACAGGTGAGAATTTGCTTTCGTCCCTGATTCTTTCCGCTTCAGTTTCCTTAGCAATATGTCTTGGAGCGCATTTCGCAGGAAGAAAATACAAGGATGCTAAAACAAAAATTGAGAAGAGACTTGTCATTATCATCTCAGGTATCGGTATTGCTGTTGTTTCCTCTGTCATTGCTTCCTTAAGAACCATCTTCCTGCAAAAGATTGGAGTGGATGTAAACCCAATCTATTTTACCGTTTTCAATATCGTTTTCTTTATTATTGCAGCCTTTGCCACCTGGTATATGTACCCTACCAATGAAGAAATTGAACAGAACAGAGATCATCTAAAAAAACACAAGTTGATTTTGAAATTTGAAAAAGAAAAGAAACAAAAAGACTTGGAGATGCAGGAACACGAAAAAACAACAAAGAATAAACTCAAAGAATTTTTGCGAACCATAATGTATGCCGAGTATGCCATTGAAAGAATAAAAATACTGTACAAAGAATCAGTTGATACATACAAGGGTGCAAATCGGTTAGGTAGAAAAGACACTCCTGATTATTTGATTGATGAAATACCTGCTCTAGACATTCCCAATGTCAATTTCAAACTAATTATTAATAAATACCAAAATTATGAAAACGACAGTAATTCTGCTTCTTAGTATAGTAATACTAATATCGGCATGCATATCAACTCAAACAAACATTACCGAGGTGGTTGTATTAAGAGACATTACCGAAAAAAACATGGTGCAACCCCAAACAGATGACATTCTAAAACTCTATGACTTTAACAGCAATAATTGGAATGGTGGTATATTCAGGTTTTCGAATATCTCGCAGGTAAGCCTCAATCAAACTGAGCAAACCAATATCAATAGCACCAATCAATGGCTTTCCAATAAATTTCAGAGAGAAGATGAAATCAAACATTTTCAGAAAAACATTACAGAGATAATTGTTAAAGCGGAACAGGTTGATAATGGAAAGGATAATTCATCTATTTATCTTCCCATTGCTAAAGAACTCAATTTGCTCAGTCAAAGCAAATCAGAAAAGAGAATTCTCATTGTTTACAGTGATCTGATGGAAAATACAGATGAATTGTCGTTTTACAGGAAAAATGATTTTGCACTGTTAAAAACAAACCCCGAACTGTTACAAAAAAAATTTGAGAAATTATCTGAGATAGACTCGCTTTCAGGGATTCAAGTCTGGTTTATTTATCAGCCATCCGATCTTGTAAGTGATAAACAATTCAACATCATATCTGAATTTTATCGGAAGTTATTAGAGAGCAAGGGAGCCAAAGTAAGCATATCCGCAAATCTAAACTTTTAAAAAGAGTACATAATGGGAAATGTTTTCATAGAGTTTTTAAAAATCATTGGTAAGTTAATTCTGGTAGTTATTTGGGGAGTTTGCTATTTGGCGGAGCTAATACTGAAACAGACTAATTCATTTCTTCAATCAATTATTAATAAAAAATAACACTACTATGAAAACTATTGAACAAATCATTACAACCATTATAACGATATTGGAATATGTCACTGAATTTATTTCGGGATTGATAGACTCGGGAGGAAAGAAAAAAGGATATAATGCAGATTTTGCATCCGAATCGTCACTTTTATCAAGTTGGAATCAAGGTTTTTGTTTAACCGGCAAAAGAAATTTATCCTTAAAACATTCTTATCAAAACTCAATAGTAATAGGAGGTACCGGTGTCGGAAAATCCTCAGTGGTACTTATTCCCAGCTTATTTTCCATGAAAGGAAGTTTTGCTATTAATGACCCGAGTGGAGAACTCTTTTCCAAAACAGCAGGATATCTGGAACAAAAAGGATATGAAATAAAGGTGTTGAATTTTGCCAAGTCCGAACACTCATCAGGTTATAATCCAATTATGAGAGCGCATAGCTCATCTGATATTCAGAAAGTATCTTCCATGCTTATTGAAAACGCTCTGGGAGGCAAAACAAAAGACCCTTTTTGGAACACTTTAGCAGTTTCTCTGCTTGCAATGCTCATTTCCATTCTTAAAAAACAAGAACCAGAGTTTCAAAATTTGTATAATGTAAGACAACTTCTTACCCGTCTTGGAAGCAATCCCGAATCAGTTGATTCACTTTTCAGTAAGCATGCAGACGAAGTACTTTTTATCGAATACAAATCATTTATCGCTTATGATGAAAAGGTAGTAAGTGGAGTGATTGCGACCTGTAAAGCTGCATTGCAACTCTTTAATGACGAAACAGTAATTAAAGTCACATCATACGATAATATGAATTTGCAGGATTTCCGAAATAGGCCAATAGCCTTGTATATTCAGAACTCTGTGGCAGATCAAAAATATTACAGTATCCTCACTTCGCTTTTCTTTGAACAGTTTTTCTCCTTTGTTCTTTCATGTTTTCCTGAAAAAAATTATCAAGATATTTTTTTCCTGATAGATGAAGCCTCATCGCTTCATCTTCCAACGCTCCCCTTAGCTGTGGCCAATGTTCGCAAACATAGGGCAGGCATTATGCTACTGTTGCAGGATTTCAATCAACTTGTTCATCAATATGGTAAAAACGAAGCAGACGGAATCAAATCCAACTGCTTTGCCAAAATGTATTTTACCGGGACATCGCTTGAAACTTCAAAAGAACTGGAGCAGACGCTTGGGAAATATCAGTATGAAGATGAAGATAAGAAAAAGATCGTTCGCCCATTATTGACCAATGATGAGATAAGAACAATGAAAGAAAACCGCGCCCTCTTGATTTGCGGGCATCATCTGCCGATTATGGCGAAATTAGTTCCGTATTACAAACGGATAACATACCGCAATAATAGTTTAATATCCTCTCCAGAGATTGAATCTCTGACATCTTTTGATTCTGTTCCTATTATTCCTTTTAACCTCAAAACATATGAGCAAGAGAACTAACAGTGGAATGTGGGAATATCTTGAAAACCTTGGCGTTTTGGAAAGGGGAATTGATGTGGAAATTAAAGAGGCTAAAAAAGCATACCGGAAAGAATACCTTTTAAAATATAAGCAGAACCAACGTTCCTGTAAACCAGAATTCACCGTCAGTTTTTCCAATGAAAAAGGGGAATATAACAGGGTAGGACATGCCTCTAAAAGCCATAAAATGACCATTACGGCCTTTATCCGCGCTGCTACGTTAGCATATATATCAAAAACATTCATTACGCCTGAAAGGGGACAAATAGCCCATATTGAACAAATGCTTGCCCAATGTTTGAATGAAATCAAAACTATTATCTGGCAGAAAGAACGCTTCTACTGGCAGAGAGAACAAAAATATGAAGCAATTGAGAAAAGAATCACAAAGTTGGAGGAAGAAATAGAACAATATATCAGGCGACCATTACCAGTAGACGAGTTTGTAAAAAAGGCCATATCAAAAGACCCAACCCTCAAAGAACAAATACTAAGTATTCTCAACTTATCAAATGATAATCAAAATCAAATCTCGTAAAAGACAAAGCTTTAAGCAACTCCTTGAATATATTACAAACAAGGAGAAGAGCTATTTACGGGACATAGAAAAACAAAGTTTTATCATTACCCATAACCTGAAAGGGAAGACTATTAAACAATGGGTGGAGCAATTCAAAATAAACGAAACTTACCGAAAGATTAAAAGAACAGATAGTGTTTATCTCACCCATGAAATACTCTCATGGCATGGAGATGATGCAAAAAATATGACACCAAATAAAATGGAAGCAATGACAAGGGAATACATAGAACTTCGTAATCCAAACGGAATGTATATAGCTGTTCCTCATTTTGATAAAGACCATTATCACGTTCATATATGCGCCTCGGGCATAGAATACAGGACGGGCAAATCATTACGATTAACTAAAACAAACCTTCATAAGTTAAAGAAAGGTATACAGGATTATCAGATTGAAAAGTTTCCAGAACTATCAAAATCAGTAGTACAGCATGGGAAGAAAGAAAAGAACCTTATGACTGATGTGGAGTACCAAATAAAGCAGAGAACTGGAAGAATGACGGATAAGGAACAGGTTATTGTGATATTAAACGATTGCTATACGAAAGCAACTTCAAAAGACAATTTCTTTGAGAATTTAGAAGGATGTGGATTGAAACCATATATTCGAGGCGGAAAGATTTCAGGAATCATTTTTAGTGAAAGAAAATTCCGAATAAAAAGATTGGGTTTTACTGATGAAAGATTGCAGGAACTCGAAAAATATTTTAATCGGTATAAAGAATTAAACAAACTAAGAACAAAATCTAATGAAAAGATTATTAGTCGTAACAGATAACACTATATAGTTAATATGAAAGATCATCAACATAATAAAACAATAGACGTTTATTCGATGGTTACCAATCGTATCATTGAGCATCTTGAGAAAGGCATCATACCTTGGCAAAAACCATGGACTGATGGAGGATTACCAAAGAACCTGATTACTGGGAAACATTATAAAGGAATCAATGTCTGGCTTTTAAATTCACTGGATTATTCGCAAAATTGTTTCCTCACTTTCAAGCAAATAAAGGAATTGGGTGGTTCAGTAAAAAAAGGAGAAAAGGCGCAGGAAGTGATTTTTTGGAAATGGATAGAAAAAGAAAATACAGAAACTAAGGAAATTGAAAAAAGTCCACTTCTTAGATATTATAACGTATTCAATATAGCGCAATGTGAAGAAATTCCTAATGAGAAACTGCCTCCCGTAATTGAAAGGGAAAATGATCCAATAGTAGCTTGTGAAAAAATTATTAATGAAATGCCAAAACGACCTGAAATAAGGCATAATGAGCAAAGTGCATATTATAATAAACGAGATGATTATGTGAATATACCTAAAAATGAATTATTTGTGAACAGCGAAAGCTATTATGGTACTCTTTTTCATGAATTGGTTCACAGTACAGGTAACAATGAAAGATTAAACAGAAAAGAACTATTGCAAAAGAAAGGTTTTGGATCAGAAGATTATGCTATTGAAGAATTAACTGCCGAAATGGGAGCATCATATCTTAAATCTTATGCGGGAATTCCTTCAGAACAACTTGAAAATAATGCGTCATATATTCAAACTTGGTTAGAAAGATTAAAAAGAGACAAGAAGTTTATTATTTATGCTAGTTCTCAAGCCCAAAAGGCAACTGATTATATTCTTAAAATCAGGAATGAGGGAATGGAATTGGGTTTGGATAAGGACCATGAAGAGTTTGGTAAGTCAGGTGAAAGGGAAGAAGCACTGATACAAATGAGAAACAAAAAGCACATTGAATCAATTGAAATCGGAAGATGAGAATTGAAATAATATGAGGTATGTCAAAAAATAGTTAGACAGTTAATATAAAATCATGTTCTAGAAAACGACTGTTTAGTGAGATTTTTTGGTTTGGGAATAAAGTTATTTGGAAATTATAGATAATGTAGTTATTTTTAGAAATGTAAGAATTACCAAACTTTTGAATATCAAAACCCTTAAAGACCCATGCATGAACTCAATTGGAGCTTTTGACTCATTTTTTATTAATTGAACAATATTAAAATCATTATATAATGGAAATTATTATATCTAACATTGCTGACATTTGCGGAATACTTGGTTTTATTATAAGTTTATTTGCAATTGGGGGTGTTTACAAAATAAAAAAAAGAATCAATTCTAACAAGGTTACAGTTAGAGACACAAATATTGGCGGCGACTTTACTGGAAAAAACAAAATAATTAAATAATAAGCATGTCAGATAATGAGGTTTCAGTAAATGATGCCAATATTGGAGGAAAGTTTACTGGTAGAGATGATCATTCATTAACTATTTCTAATACATATGAGCGATCAACTTACTTACATGACTTGTATGATAAATTTCAGAAAGAAATGGAAGCCGATCCAGGGCTAAAGGAAATTTGCAAAGAGTTAGACTATTTCAATTCACAAGTTGAGGGTGAAGAAATGATTGGACTAGAAAATAAATTAATTGCTGGAGCAAAGCCTGTCATGGTTATTCAATATGCAAAGTATACTAAAGAAAAATTTCATAAGAAGTTAATGCTTTCCTCACAATATTCCATTGTTGCTCAAGATATTAATGTTTATATCCTATCGAAAATTCATAGAGGATTTATGATGGAAATTTATTCTTTGATTTGTAATAATGAATCAGAAACTAAAATTCAATCTGTAATTGCTGAAAGAATAATAAATCCGGTTAAAACTGAATTAGGATTGAATCTTTTCAAATACGACGAAGATGATATTATGGGAATGATATTTTTTTTAACAGGCAACTGCCATATTAAGTGGACTGAATAGAATGTTAATTTACCATCCAGCGTTTGATATCTATAATTGTGTATTCCGAATGCTTCAATTGTTGACACATATGAAACAAGAGGAAGTTGAATTGGATCGACTACGTATTTGGGACTTTTACTTAACGTTCCCTAATGAGGCAAGAAATATTTCATATCCAATAACATTATCAGAGTTAAAAGAAATATTTAAAAAGAAACCACCAAATCCTTATGAAGATTTGATTGATCCTAAAAGAATTATAGAACGCATGAAATCATTTCAGCTTTCTGCATTGAAATGTATTGCATCCTATGGATTAATTGATTCAAAATTATTGACAAAAAACATTGTTCGAAGAACAGAGAACGAAATTCCAAAGGAACTTACAAACAAATTCACTGACCTTACTGTTGAAAAAGCAAATATTATCAAATTAATTGTTGGCTTCTGGGAGTTGCCTCTATATGGCAATTCTGGGCTAAAGGCCAGAACAGGATTAATTGAATTTAAATATGACCAACGATAGACCCTATATTTTTCTAAATCGCTTAGTTGTTATAACACATAGTGGAACTATTGCCTTTGATGAAAAGTTTCACAAAGGTGTAAATATTATTAGAGGCCAAAATAGTTCAGGAAAATCTACTATTGCTAATTTTATTTTTTACGCTTTAGGTGGGGATTATAGCAACTGGACCACAGAAGCATTAAAATGTCGTGATGTAATAGCAGAAGTCGAAATAAACGGGGCAGTAATTACACTTAAACGACATATAGCTCAAGGAGGTTTGCAACCAATGAGCATTTTTTGGAATACTTATGATGAATCCAAAAATGACAGCATCAATTGGCAAACATTTCCTTATAAGCAAAATACAATAGCTAATACAGCAAGTTTTACCAATGTTATTTTTAACGCTCTTTCGTTTCCAGAAGTAAAAAGCGAAGTTGATAGTAACATAACTATTCATCAAATTTTACGATTACTTTATATTGACCAAGATACACCTACTCAAAACCTTTTTAGGTTTGAACGTTTCGACTTACCATTAACTAGACAAGCAATCTCAGAAGTTCTACTTGGAATTTATGATGATAACTTATACAATCAACGATTAGCTTTCAGAAATGCAGTTAAAGAAAATGATGAAAAAAGGAAACAATTTGAAGGTATAAATAGATTATATGGGCAATCTGGAACTGCGACGAATCTAGATAGTGTTAGAAAAGAAATTGGATTAACGCAAAAAGAATTAGCAACCATTGACAAAGCCATATTAGAACTTCGAGAAAAAAACATAGTTAGAACAACGTCAAGAACAGCATTAAATTCAGAGAAAATTCAAGAAGAATTAATTCCGACTAAAAATCATATACGGGATACAAAAGCAAAAATTAATCAATATGAATTAGAAATTTCTGATTCACAACAATTTGTAACTACACTTGAAAAACGAGTTGAAGAATTAAATTATTCCCTTTTAACTAGAAGAGTATTGGGAGAACTTCCTTTGACTCATTGCCCTCAGTGTTTAAATCGACTTGAAAATAACGTTGAAGAAGGTCATTGTTTTTTATGCAAGCAGCCTTTAACTGAAGAAGCTGAAAAAGCTAATGCTAAAAGGCTAAAGCAAGAAATGGAATTGCAAATAAAGGAATCAAGGAGTTTACTTGAAGAAAAGAATAGAGACCTTATTAATTATTATGGTATACTGCCTATACTAATTGAAAAAGCAAGGGCTTTACAAAAACAACTTGACTCTTCAATCGAGGCAAGTCAATCAACTAGGGACGAAAGAATTGATGATTTACTTATTTCTAAAGGAGGTGTAGAAAAAAAGCTTGAATTTTTAACACAACAAATAAAAGCAGTTGAAATGCTTGAGTTACTGAGAAGAGAACTGGCTGAATTGGCGGCATTGACAGAAAAGCTTAGGATAGAAATCCAACAAAAAGAAGAGCAACAAAAACAAAAATTTCATACCGCAATGCAAAAAATCTATGAATACACTTTGTTTATTCTTAAAAACGATTTAGACAGACAAGATGAATTTCGTAGCGGAAGAATTGTTGAATTGAACTTTCATAAGGATTCATATTCTCTTGACGGAAGCAACAATTTTTCAGCAAGTTCTAAAACATATTTCAAAAATGCCGTTTTGTTTTCAATTTTCTTTGCCAGTTTAGAATTAAAATTTTTCCGATACCCAAGATTCATTCTTTGTGACAACATGGAGGATAAAGGAATGGAAAAAATAAGAACTCAAAACTTTCAGAATCTTGTTACTAGAATGTCAAAAAAATTTGGAGATGAGCATCAAATTATTTTTACTACTTCAATGATTGCGGATGAATTAAACGATACTCCTTTTTGTGTTGGTAGAAATTACGATAGGAGCAATAAAACATTGCATGTTTAGGGCTATTTGTAATTAAATTAAATCAGGATTAATTAAATTAAAAGGAATTAATTAATTGTTAAACTCTTTGATGCTCACGATCCACTCTCTTTTGTTATTTATCTCCTCTTTCCTTACAAAAGCATCCGCAATATTTATATCACACTTATTAGCAATTGATACGAGAACAAAAAATACATCCGCAATTTCATCAGAAAGATTATTTACTTTAGATTTTTTATCGATTCTTTCATTGTTGTATTTTCTTATTGATTTAGCCAATTCTCCAATCTCTTCCATTAGCAGTGTTAATCGCGTATTTACATCTTGATCCAGAAATCCTCTTTCTTTTAAAGCATTATAAACGTAAATTTGATAATCGTTAAGACCTTCATTTTTGGGTATATTTTTCATATATTATAATTTTAACATTTTTATTAATAAATCTGTCATTAAATCAAGTTCTTTGTAAGATGACGATGAATATTCCATGAAGTTTAAATCCTTTGTTACTTCCTTAAACTCATTAATAATCTTTTCATAATTACCTTCACTAATAATCTGATATTTTTTGCTTTCTTTTATTCTATTGGAAAAATCTTTAAAGCTAGGAACTGCTAATACTAATATATAATCTGAGTAAATAACATTATTTAATATATCAACCTCTTTATCAGTAAAAGGAATATGATTTCTAAGTAAACTACCATATACAATTTCTGAAATATGAGATCTATCAAACAATATGTTACTGCTTATAGAATATTCATATAAATATCTATAATATTGATTATCTACATTTTTATGTTCTAATTCTTTTACATCAAATCCTCCAAAATTCTTTAAACAAAATTTTAGATTTTTAATTAATGTAGATTTCCCTCCACAATCAATACCTTCAACTATTATACCTCTTTTTTTATTCAAAAAAAATATTGTTTTTAGGGTTATATTTTATCACATATTTTTTAATTTCATCATATTTCATACTTGACACATATTCGTTGGTTCTTAAATAGGGAATTTGTTCATTACCCATTTTATAAATGATATCATTTGTTAAAAGAAGTCGTTTATTATATCTTGAATTAAACACTGGTTTATGTGTGTATACACCATTAACTAACCAAACCAATGATGTCTGAAATGCATGTCTCCAATTTAATACAAGTAACTTTTCGCTTTTTGTAGTGTCATTATCTATTAAGTATGTATTATACATTTTAGTTAATGACATTTCGTTTAATTCGTTCTGAACAGCAAAAATATTAAGTCTTAACGAAACATTTCTTAATTTCTCATCACCCTTAATTCGGCTCGGAATATCATATCTTGTATCTGCAACGCTAAATTTATCCTTATTAAATAAGTCCTCTTTTGTTATTTTTCTGGTTTTAAAAGTATTTATCAAGTATTCTACTGTATCTAATTTATTTTTAGAACACTGCTTTAGAGTGTGTAAATCACTGGAAATTTGATGTCCAACAAATGTTGTGTTATCATCAATATAATTCTGTAATATTAAGTCTATCTTCTTAATAAATGAATCTGATGTGTCATCATTTGATCTGAAATATAATTCAGATTCCATATAAAGATTCTCAATATTAATCTCATTTCCTACTATCTCATCATCGTAAAATATTGAATGTATACTCATTGAAAATGGAACAAATTTTTCAACAGCTCGCCAGTTTTTAGACCATTCCGTATCTAATGATACAATTCGTTTTATGCCTTTTTTGCTATTATACTGTAATTTGAGATGATAATTCATAATTAGCATTTATTCATAGATAATCCTGTATACTTTCTTATATGATTTTGTTTATATGGATAATTATTCCAAATATCAATAATAGATTCCTTCGTTAAGTCTCCAAGATATCTAACAGAATTTTCCATATTAAATACAGGCCATGCATATACTTTTCTATTAGGATAAACTAATACTGCATAACCTTCCGTTTTTTCATTCCAAAAAGTGAATTTAATTCTTGGATTCCAACTTAATTTATCTTTAAGTTTTTTTATTTCATTGAATTTGTCAATAATATCCTTTTCCGACGCAAAATCTTCTTTTGGTATAGCTATTGCTCTACCTCTTGAAACAGGAATTACCATTTTAACCTTTTTAATATCTAGAACATCTGCTATTTGTACAACATAATCCAAATATGGCAACGTTGAGTTTAGAATAACAGTAGACAATGAGACCTCAATATTATGAATTCTCAACAATTTTAGTCCATTAATTATACTATCGTACCCCCCTCTGATTAGATTATTTACTTCTCTTGGGCCATCAAGACCAGCGTTAAGATAATTAATTTTACCTTTCAGTTTTTTACATATTTCATCATCAATTAAGGTAACATTAGAAGGAAGTCCTAATACCTTAAAATGAGGTCTATATAAATCAATTATTTCAAAAATATCATCTCTTAACAAAGGCTCTCCCCCAGACAAGTATAATCTTTCTACTCCTTTTAATTTAGGCAATAACGATTTTAATGTGGCTAAACTAGGATCTTCAAATATTTCAGATTCACTACAAAATTGACACTTTAAATTACACTTTCTTGTAACTTGTAATATTACTGAAAGAAAATTGGAAATATTATTTTGATTTATTGTTAAATCAGATGTGGTAAACTCATGATGCTCATTATCAAAGTATATATTTTTCATGAAGAATAAAATTAGATACATTAAAAGTATTAAAATATATATTATATAATATATTACTGTTAATAAATACTTTAAGTTTGTTAAGAAGTTTTAAGAAATAATTGTTTACTTATTCCACATAAAGGACACATTAAAAACGGGCCAATTCTGAGTTTCTTGGACTACCTTTCTGCAATCTTACCTAATTTTATCTACATTGACAACCGTTACCACTTTTAAAAGCTAAGACTCCAAAAATATGGTTGGGGGTTCGGGGGAATATCCCCCGACAAGATAGCATGCGGATGGTCAATCTTTTTTGTTGACCGTCCGCATGCTATCTTGCTATGCGGGCAGGTGAGCTAAAATGAGACAGTCTAATACTTATGATTGTTAGATATAGCCAGCCCCTGATAGACATATTTTAGAATTACTTTGATATTATGTCCAATATAAACTGATTAATCTTTAATGCAACGAATTGACATCCCATATGACATATCGCTGTTATCTCTGAATACATCGTCATAACCATAAGATAAAGAACGAGACCAATTGTTATAAATAGGGAACTCTTCCGATTTCGTACTACTCCAGAAACGACCAGTCGATCCATAACCTGAGAATGCTCCGTTTAATAAACGAAAACCTCCTGGAATGGCTGTAAAACCACTTTCATTCGTCGCTTCATAATTTGGACTAAGCCACTGTTCAGTTCCAGCTTGTTTTAATTTTCCTCCTGCCACACCTTCTCCTCCCAAATAAGTAATCAAAGTTGCCCATTCTGCGTCAGAAGGTACATGCCAGCCTTCTGGACATACGAAGTTAGCATTCCAATTTACCCAATAGTTATATATGGCTCCATTTATGTCTTTATAACCCTTTTCATCATTATTATACCAGCAATAGCCAGGTTCAAACATATTACCCCAGTCTGAATTAGCTTTAAAATTTGATATATTTGTACCATCTCTGTATTTCGTAGTTTTAAGATTTTCAGCCATCCACCATTGATCACCAATTCTAACTGTGTGATAAATATTACCATCAACATCGTTAACTGTTGATCCCGGGTAGTTTAAATATATAGTAAAAGTTAATTCTGCTCCATAACCTGTTCCAGCACTATTCGTAGCATAAGCACGTAAATAATAGGTAGTATTAGCTTTTAATGTTAAATCTGTCAAACTAGATTTAAAGACATAACGGTTAAAGGTATAGTCGTAGACTTGATGATTGACCGTTTTACTGTCACTTATGGTTGGGTTATGAGCAGTACTCCAACAAACTCCGCAAACTGTTATTTCTGATCCTCCGTCATTAATAATTTGGCCACCACTTTTAAGTGTTGTTGATGTGATATCCGATATTTTAGTTGTAGATATTTCTGGTAAAGTGGCAGGAGTTGTAGTATTTACAAGGTTACCATATGCTGTTCCCATGCTATTTGTCGCATAGGCTCTAAAATTATAAGTTTTACCAGGAATTAATTCTGTTATTAAACTAATAAAACTACCGGAGCCTATGCCATTGAGAGTTTTACTGCTTGTAATAGTTGGGTTATTTGTGGTACTCCAGCAAACTCCTCGAGCCAATATTGGAGCCCCTCCATCATTTGTTATATTACCTCCACTTTTTACAGATGTTGAAGTGATATCAGATAATTCATTAGTGGTTAGTGTTGATAAAGCTGCACTAGTGATTATAGTTTCCTGTGATCCATATCCTGTTCCCGCAGTATTGGTCGCATAAGCACGTACATAATATGTCGTGCTTGTAGCTAATCCGGTAATAGAACTTATGAAAAGGTCTTTTCCTGTACCATCAATGGTTTTACTATTAGCAATTGTCGGATTCTGATTGTTACTCCAACATACTCCTTTAGCGGTTATAGTTGAACCTCCATCATTAATTAAATATCCTCCACCAATTGCTGTTGTTGATGTAATATTTGTAACCAAAGATGTTACCACTTCGGGTATTTGAGCCTTTTCTTCTTTTTTACAACTGTTTACAAAGATTAATAAAGCCCCTATTATTAATAGGGAACAAATAAAAATTCTAATTTTATTTTTTTTCATGATTATTTAAATTTAAAGTGTTTGCCAATCAGTTATTTAATGTAATCTATCTTTGCCCTTGATTCTATTTTCAAAAAATTAGGAAACTTGATGGTTTTCATATCTCAATAATCAAAATAACTCTATTTCTTTTCCATCATCAACATTATTACATCTTCACCAACACCAGCCTTAGTAAGTGAGACAAGGGCTTCTGTTGAAGTATCGAACTTACAATTTGAGGTCTTGATTTTTTGGATTATAAGAGTGTTTGGTAACTTTTTCTGTGTTAGATCAATAATATCAGCATTAGTTAACGTACTAGCTTCTTTAGCATGGACAGCTTTTTCAGTTTCATTTTGACTTTTTGCAATTTCAGTTGAGGCTTTCTCATCAACTTTTTGCAGCTCAATTGCCAGATCTTTTGCTCTTTTACATTTATTTATTGCATCAGTAACAATTGTTCCTGGACGAATTTTTTGTGATTCCTCAAAATTCTCAATTGCCTTATCATATTCACTACGAACCATATATGACATAGCTAAATTATAATAGGCATGAGCCAAAATTTTAGGCTTTAAATCAGCTGTAGTCTTGCAAGTTTCGAGATTTTTAACTGATAGATTAAACGCTAGGTCTTTATCTCCAGTTTTTAATGCTTGAAATGCTTGTTTCAATCCACCATCCTTATCATCAAAGTAATACAAAAGTGCCAATTCACTCCAAGGGAAAAACAATCTATGAACTTCATTAGTAAGGGAGTTAAATGCTATCTGTTGAACATCGAATTCAGAAGGAGCTTCGGGTCTGCCTACATCTGACTTATTTTCCAATACAGGGGAGTAATCTAGCACTTTTGCAGTGAAAATCCTTCCAGTTGTAAGATCGGTAGTTTGGATGGAGGCTTTTAGAAAAACGCTTGTTCTGGATATTAGAACTTTTACCTGATAATCAGTATTGTTATCATAATTATGTCTCTTCTCTAAAGTCCATAAATCATCCTGTATTTTTGTCTCACATCTAAGAACTTTGACTGCCACTAAGGCTGATGGCCCAATTATTTTACCGATTTTAGCAGCTGTTGTTTGATCTACGTATCCTGTAAAGTTAAAATCATGTTCCTTTAAAATTGTTTCAAGATTTCCTCTATCAATAACCTCAACATTATTACTAACAAAATCGCTAATTAAAGCATCAATAATTTGATCAGAACAATTACCTGTAGCTGTATTAAAAGCAATCTTATTAATTTTTAATCCAAATCCAGGGGGATGATCAATCCTAACTGATACTTGTGGATTGCTTAGTTCATCAAAGAATTGGGCTTTAGAATTTGTCATGCATCCTAAAAAAAATAGGACTGTCACTAATTTAATTAAGATCAATTTATTCAATCTTAATTTTCGGATTGATAAATGTTTTTTCATTATAAATTGTATTATTATCTTACTCATAAGGCTTTTCAGAATACGCCCCGTTTTTTTGAGTGGTTTCTGGTTTCCACTTTATAATTATTTATGTCATATTGGGATGGGTGCTATTATTAACCGGCTATTAGACTTGACCATAGCGGGTATTTGTTCAAAAACACCTTTACGTAAATCCTCGGGCTTAAAAAGCGAATAGAACAATTGTAAATAGCTTCGTTTTCGTCTTATTAGGTTTAACTGATATTTGGGGTAAATATAAAAAATGTATTTGTAAATAGGGCTAATTAGCCCTATTTATTTTAAAAGATTAATTACAATTTTCGTCTTTCTGTTATGAGACTAGGATGGACGAAAAACACAAAATATTTCTTAAAAAATTAGGCAAGAATATTACTAAAATTAGAAAGGGGAAGAATATAACTCAAGTCCAATTAGCCGATATTGCTAAAATGGATGACTCATCCATTCGCAGAATTGAATCGGGAAGGAATAATAGTTCAATTGTTGTACTCCTAAGATTAGCAGAGGCACTGAATGTGTCCTTAAAGGAATTGACAGATATTGATAATAATTATTAACTGAATTGAATAAAATACAAAAAAATAGTATTGCTTTTAGCTACAAAGCTAAAAAAATGCATCGGAATGGATATAACGGAAATTATGATTACTGATTTAGAAAATATTTACAAAAGGTATAATTCATCGGGATTCACATTTCTTGATGAATTCGAAATACCATATTCAGAATTGACAACGTTAATTTTAATGTTTGATTTCTTTACGTATGATAAAGTTGAATCTGTGAATTACTTTGTTTATGAATATAAGCAGATTAAGTCAGACAAAATCCCAAATCTTAAAATCCAACTTTTACAGTTTATTGATTTTTATGTTGATAATATTCATAATCCTAATTTTTCCGACTTTAGAGAAATAGCAGCTAAAACATATTTATTTAATTACAAAAATAAGTATTCAGAAAATCATAAGTTTCCAATTTTGCCTAAAAATGAAATTCCCAATTCGATTTATATTGATTTAGTAACTGGATTTGATTTTATTAATTTTTACGAGCAATTAGATAAAAATATTGACTATCATCTTGTTGATAAATCTGTATTTTCATGTAAATGTTTAGAATTAAAGGCAAAAGAATTAAATCTAACAAATGTATTTGTCATTAGTAAAGATGTACTTGAGTTGGAGAAAGTTGATTTTAATAAACCGATTGGATTGATTCGAGCTAAAAATATATTTAAATATGTTCCGTTATTTTTAATAGACTTTATATAGATTAATTGATTTATGCAGTACATTTTACAGTTATTCTAAAGTTATGTAAGCCACAAGCGAGTTCCATGATAAGGTCATCGAATTGAAACTTGTGACAACGTAAACGTTC
>Ga0316608_1000308_pt1 | contig 24409 bp, 15 predicted proteins | sample MIS2016152B_MG_FD_207673 | JGI IMG/M metagenome (GOLD analysis project Ga0316608, IMG submission 207673) | Microbial mat bacterial communities from Middle Island sinkhole, Lake Huron, Michigan, United States - MIS.2016.152B | ecosystem: Environmental > Aquatic > Freshwater > Lake > Sediment...
AAAGAGGTTCCTCCTATGGAGGTTTTTTCCTTCGCAAAATTAGCAAGAAAATTATTTTTTTGCAAATTTTTTATATCATTGATATTTAGTGTTATATAGGTTTATTTATTTTTTAACTGAATAGTTGCCAACAAAAGTCATTTCTATGAACTTTCTCTGCGAAGGTAAACTTTTTTCACGACTTTAGGAGTAATCTTGCTTTAATTGAAATAGTTAGGTAAAACAAATTACTTTGTACATTCAAAGAAATAATTATTCTTTTAACGTTAGTGTTTCAATTTAAGCAAGTTCGCAAAGCGATGACATATTTTTCTATTTTAGTTTCTTTACCTTTGTGATTGTAACTGACAATCATTTTTTATTTTATAGTGAAATAAATTTCTCCGTTTAAATTTGATATAAACAATTTATTATCTGTCATTTTTCTTCCTTCAAAAACATTGAAAACGATTTTAATTTTAATATTTTCATTTTCATCAAAAACAGTTAAATCGTCCTTTGGCAAATTGTATTGTGTTAAATTACCGTATTTTGAATTAATAGTATCTAATATATTTTTTAATGAAACATCAAATTTAATTGAATCTCCGTTTAACTGTAAAATATTTTTTATAGGGTCAATTTCTAAAATTAAATTTTTATTTTCTGATAATTTATATGTTTGTACAAATGCTGGTTCGTCTTCGTAAAAATATTTTTCAAATTTTAGCAGATAATCATAACCTTTTATTTCAGCAACGGTTGCTTCGGTATTATTTGAATTGTAATAAAAATATCCTGAATTTTCGGAATATGAATCATTTGAATTTGTTTCAACTCCAAACATATCAAGAATTTCCCATTTTATATCTCCTTTGTTATTTGCAACATAAATAGAATCCAGTTTTTCGGGATTCAAATATTTTTTAAATGGAGTGTAACCATGAGTGCTATTAATATAATTTACAATAGATTCAATATTGTTATAAATTTCGTAATTGAGTGAGTTCTGTTTGATAATTTCTCCATTTACAAGAATTTTATTTTCAATCAAAAGTTTTTCGAGTCTCTTAAGTTGACTGATTTTTGAAATATTAAAAGCACTTAAAGGACCAATTCCTGCTAAAAATGCGATAATTGCTAAAGATATTGGTATAATTTTAATATTTTTGCCCTTTGTAATTAACATGTATAGCGAAATTCCTAATAACCAAATAGCTAACGCAACAATAAAATATCTGTTTTCTGTAATTCCATAGTTGCTAATTCTAATTCCGATTGAAATAAATAAAAGTATAATTAGCGGAATTAAAGCTACATAAAACCATTTTGCGTATATTTTTATCCAGCCATGTTTTTCTGAATCCTGTAAAGGGTAAATAAGTAATAATGAGAAAATTCCTACAATTGAAAAAGCCAGCACCATATAAGAAATTATTCCTTCGGGTAATTCCCATTTTACAATAATTCCAATTGAGTATATGTATAGAATTGCTAAATAAATAGTAACTAAAGGGAGTAGAATATATTGAGCTAAAATTTTGAGTAAAATAGGATATTGAAAATTTTCATTCTCTTGCTCAAAATTCTCGGGTACACCGCTAAGGAAAACAAGTGTAATAAAAATTCCAACAATAAAAATCCATAATTTAAAATAGAAATCTTCTTTAATTCCTAAATCAAATAAATACGAAGCAGCTCCAACCGCTACCGCTATTCCTATGTATAAAATAGCAGAATAAACAACAGAAATAGATGCTCTTATAAATAATTCCTGATTAAAAAACCAAAATGATTTTTGTTTATCTTTACCTATAAAAGCTACAAATGAAACCAACAAATGCAATCCAATTATTATTAGTAACCCTCTATAAATATGAATATTAATAAACGGAACAGGTAAAAGAAAATAGTAGGCAATTAAAAAAACTGCACCTGTTATTCTGATTATTAATTTTTTGGTAAAATTATATTTCTTAAATTCAGAAAATAAATCAATTGCAATAAACCACACAATACCTATAAAACAGGTGTGAAGCAAATTTAAATAAAGGTTTTGGTCATAACTTTCATTTCTTTCAATTAATGAAATTGAAATAAAAGTACCAAAAAAAGCAACAATGATAGCAAACGGAAAACGTAGAAATGTTTTAAAAGTTTGCTCAATTATTTGTGTAATAGATGGAAATTTCATATAATTAACTTTTTAGATTGAAATTTTATTTAATTTTCTTTTCAAAATAACGCTTTTTTACTCAAAAAAAGAATAAATAATAACTTAAAAAAATTAAAATTAGCGATATTAATTATAAAATTATGATTTTATGAGTGTTATTTAAATTGGTTGTAAATTTTTCATGAAAAAATTATTAAATTCATTAAATCAGAAAAAGAAAAACATAAAATATTTTTCAGTAATTTTTTTATACGTTCCAAAAAATTGTTAAAATTGTAAGTTTTAATAATAAAAATATATGCAGAAAAAGAATAAAATAAAAAAGCAAGAAGTTTCAGAAAATAAAATATCAAAATCTAATGATAATCAAACCGAAATAGAATTGTTTTTTGCTAAATATATTGAACCACATACGGTTAAAATATTAATTTTTCTAATTGCATTTATCGGTTTTTTTGCATTCAGAAATTATTTAAATTTGAATTATTTATTCTTTTTTAAGGATATTGGTAGCGACTCTATAAATATCAGTTACCCAACTACTATACACTATTTCAATCTTTCGTCGGAAAGTTTTATAAACAGATATTCATTTTTTTTAGGAATGGGTGATTTGTATTTAACTTACTTACCAACTGAACCTTTCGGTATAATTTTAACAATCATTTCTTACCTTGGTATTTCAGCATTTGGTAGCGATTATCTTATTTACGGCTCATTTATTTATAAATTTATTCACTACTTTTTGTTTTCCGGAATTCTATTTTATTATTATCTGCAAACAATTTCGATAAAAAAATACTCTTCACTGATAGGAGCTTTATTAATCTCTTTTTCAGGATTTTTAGTCGTAGGTTCTGGTTGGGATTTTGATTCACAGATTTTTATAGCAGTATTACTTCTTTTTTCATTCGAGCAATTATATGTAAAAAAGAGATGGTATTTTTTCCCGATTGCTGTTATATATCTTTCAGGCAATTTATTTACATTTTTCATCTATTCATTTTTCTTGTTAATTTATAGTCTCCTAAGATATTTTTCTGAAAATGAAAATAAACTCAAAGGATATTTACAACTTATAGGAAAAATTATTACACTTGGTTTTGTAGGACTTTTTATGAATTTTACAAATATCGGAACAGTTTTTTTAAAAATGTTTTTTAGTCCACGAGTTGCCGGTAATGCCTCATATAGTGATGTTTTAACCACAAAAGAAGTTATTATAGACAACACAAATCTTGGTGCAACAACCATTTTTCGATTTTTCTCTAATGATATACTTGGTTCTGGCAGCAATTTTCAGGGTTGGAATAATTATCTGGAAGCCCCGCTTTTTTACATTGGACTATTGACGTTACTAATATTCCCTCAGATATTTATATTTTTGAACAATCGAAAAAAAATTATTTTTGGAAGTTTTTTCGCTTTTTGGATTTTAACCTTATTTGTACCTTATATTCGACATGCAATCCTTTTATTTACTGGCGATTATTTTAGATTTGGATTTGATTTTTTTATTCCGTTTACACTTTTGTTCTTTGCTGTTAATGCACTAAATGAAATAGATAAAAATTTTAAAATTAATCTTCCGTTACTTGTTGGTACTTTTGTTATTTTATTGATTATGTTATTTTTCCCATACGAATCAATACCTGATAGTATGATAAATGGTACTCTTCGCAAAATTGTTTTATTTTTAATGCTCATTTACGGATATTTACTATTTCTTTTCTCTAAACCACAGTATAAAAATATTGCTCAGATAGGAATTGTAGTTTTATTGGTTTTTGAATTAAGTTATTTCTCATATACTTCTTATAAAGACAGAGTTTCGATTACAAATAAAGAATATAAATTAAATTCATGTGGTTACAATGATGGTAGTATTGACGCAGTAAATTACATTAAAACAATTGATAACACTTTATTTTACAGAATCGAAAAAGACTACCAGTCGGGTAATGCAATGCACGGAAGTTTAAATGATGCACAGGCTCAAGGTTACTATGGTACGACCAGTTATTCGTCGTTTAACCAATTAAATTATATACGGTTTATGGAAGAACTTGAGATAATTCAAAAAGGAGATGAAACAGCAACTCGTTGGTCTAGAGGTTTTCGTGATTTACCTCTTTTACAAACTTTTGCAAATGTAAAATATCATTTAAGTAAATCTGATAAACCTTATTTTCAGAATCTTGGATTTGATTCTATTAGTAAAATTGACAGCGTAACAATTTTAAAAAACCGCTATTCGCTGCCTTTTGGATATACTTATGATAAATATATTGAATTTGATGATTTCAAAAAACTTATAAATTATCAGATAACCGAACAGGCTATAATTAATATTAACACTGAATTATCTAGAAGTGTAGGTTATCAGATTTTAAACCCTATTTTATCAAAATTACAAACTCTACTTAATGTAAATTATACAAGCAGTAAAGATTTTTTAATTGCAGTTCAAAGCTTATTAGGTAAAGAAGTTTCAGACGAAATATTTCCAATAATTCTGAAATACAGCGTATTAAATTTTACAAATCAAGTAGCTCTTCTTAATGGCTTTGTATTTGAAAAAGATCAGTTTACAAATTATGACATAACCGAGTTTTCTAAAATTGAATTGTCGGATACAACTTTGTTACTATCAGCAAATGAATTTAGTTTCGAAAAATACAAAGAATTTACTGATAGTCTGAAACAAGATACTTTTCGTATTTCGGAATTTAGTCAAAATAAAATTATTGGAAATATTGAATTAACAAAAGAAAAAATGTTGTTTTTTACGATACCTTTTGACGAAGGCTGGAAAGTAAAAGTTGATGACAAAACCGAAAAACTTTCGAGAGTAAATATTGGCTTTACAGGAATTGTTATTCCGAAAGGAAAACATAAAATTGAACTTTATTTTGTTACTCAATACTCAAAAATCACAGGAATAATTTCTATAATTTCAATAGCTGCATTTTGGTTATACATTGGATTTTATATTTACAAAAAAAGGAAAAATAATTTAGAACAAATATAAAGCTGATTGCATAAAAACTTGCTTAAATTCTGAATTTCAAACTTTTTGAATTGTTGATAAAAATGCTGATATGCTTGCAATTTCGAATATTGTCGATTTGTAAGTTTCTTGTTTTACAATAGTTTGCTATGTTTTTATATTGATGTTATCAGCAAAATACAAAAATTGATAAATTCTACAGGTAATTTAAAATCAATTACTTTAAAATTCTAAAATATTTGCATTATCAAATTATACAGAGCTTTTTTTATGCTTTCAAAATATTAATCGGCAAGTTTTTTTTCTTTAATTTCCTTCATTTTCGATTTACATATTTTTTCTATTTTTGTAAACGACAGCAATTTAGCATAAACCAAAACTTCTTCATAAATTTCGACAACGTTAGAATATTTTTTTTCAGCCATTAAAAAATCAACTTTTATAAATAAAAACCGAATGAGCCAAAAGTATTTAGAATTAAGGGTGTACAAGTCGTCTGAATAAATGTTGATCCCGTTAAAAATATCAAAAGCATCTTTTTCTTTTCCAATTTGGAGTAGAGAATTGGCATAGAAAATCTGTAAATATGTGTAAAACCTTGATTTTTTGGCTTTTTCGCTCAATTTGTATTGTCTGAAAATTCCTATTGAAAAGTCAATTGCTTTATCGTGCATACCAACCATATTAAAAGCATCAACTACCGAAATTAAATTATAATTTATTTCTGTAATTTCAACATTATTAGTTTTTATAAATTCATTTTCAACACTTTTTATGTATTCAATTACTTGTTGGTCTGCTTTCCCCAAAATTAAACATTGGTACAGAATTTTACAGTAAAAATAATAATTAAATGTCAAATGGTCAGACAAGCTGAAATCCAATGAAGACATATTTTCAAAAACATTGTGAATTGACGTTAAATCATTTGTAAAATAACACTTTATAAATCTAATATAATATCCAAAAGTCTGCTTTTCGAGAGTTTTATTTTCCGATATGTAGTTTTCTAAAGAGTCTCCAAAAAAATGCACAAGAAAATCCTTATCACAAAATTTTTCGTAATAATATTCGACTGCAAATTTATCCTTAGCAAAAATTGGAAGAATAATTTTCTGTAAATCTGGATATTTTCGTATTTCATTTCCAATTGCAAATATTATTTTATTTGTACAAGGATCTGAAACATTATTAATGATTGGAAGCATCAAATGTTCGTGTACAAATTTATAAATATTCTTAATTAATTCTATATTACCCTCTTTAAATGAATATTTTATAATCAATGTAATGATATTGCATTTTAATTCGGGGTTATTTTTGTAGAATTCTGTAATATCTACCAAAAGTTTAATTGATAGCTCGTTATTCTCGAGCCAATAATTTGCAAGTAAAAACTCAAATAATATTTCGTGCGTAAACTGAACACTAACTGCCTTTTGAAGATATTTTGTTTCCGAAAATTTTTCAAAAATTATTCCATCAGAAATTAACTCGTTGTAATCGGTTTTGTTATCTTCCAGAATTGTATCTAGCTTATTTTTAAATGTCTTATTTTTATTTAGTCCAAGTTCGAGATTTTCAAGAATTTTATAAATTATCTGTATTTTTGAATTATTGTTGTTATTCGAAATTTTATGATATACAAATTCCCTAAGTAAGTCAATATCAGATATTTTTTGTTCTCTTCGAAATAGAACTATAAACAAGTATAAAAAATATGGAATTCTGATAATTTCTATTGATGCTAAATCGCTTATTTTTAACTTATCAATAGTTGTATTAATACTATTTAACTGAAATATTTTATTTATTTCTTTATCAGAAAGCAAAGGAATATTTGAAAAATTAAGATAATCTTTGTTAAAATCAATATCAAACCAAAGTTCTTGTAAATCGGAAAAGTTTTTTAATTTTAATTCAAAATTATTCCATATATTATTTCTACAAGTAATCAAAACTTTAAACCACAAATTGCCTCTGTTTATTTCAATTACTTTAATTATATCAGTAATAACCTTATCTAAAACAGAATAATTGCTTGATAATTCATTTAATCCATCAATAATTAAAATCATTCTGCCTTTTAAATCTTCGGGATGGCTTTTAAAAAATTCGATAAAACTTTCGTATGGTGACGAACCAAGTAACTCTAACAAAAAACTTTCGATACTAAATTTTCCGGCATCAATCAAATCAATTATTCCACAATCAATAAACCAAACTATATCGTTAGGATATAACGGATTATCTGCAAGATAATATTTTTCTACTATTTTTGTTGTGAGTAAACTTTTACCATAGCCACCCGGTGATATATAAGCAGTTGCTATCTTATCGCTTTCTAAAAATTCTTCAAACTTCGATTGAGCAAATTTTCGGTTCAGTGCATTTTCGTAGTTTGCACCCATTCTGTTTTTTATGGCTTCAAAACTGTAAAGTGATGTCAGATGAGATTTCCTTTTTATGGTATCCCACATTGTAATTACATTATTATCTTTGGGCTTAAAATTACTTGAATAATAAATGTTCCAGTCGCTAAAACCTAGAAAAATTGATAAAGTATCTAAAGTATATTTTGAGGGATTAAATTTACTGTTTACTAAATTCCAAACTCTTTTAAGAGTGGTTTCACTAATTAGACGGTTTGTTACTTTTGATATTTCAACTGCAAGAGCTGTACAGTCTTTAGAATAACAAATTTTTTTTCCAAAAACGGTTTCAATATTCTTTTTTATCGAAATCAGTATCTTATCGTCAAATTCTTTCATACTAACAATTTCGTTTTTTTGAAAAATTAAATTAACGTAATTTTATCGGTAATTATTATTTAAATAAATAAAAATATAATTTACATTCTAATTATATTTTTGTAACATTAAGAAAATTAGTTAATATAAAATCTAAATTAATATTTTAGTGAAATTTAGAAAATATAATTTCAACAGTTAAAATTTATATTAACAAAGATGGAAAAATTATTCAGATTACTAAAATTAATTTGAATATACTTAACAAGAATTTAGCAAAAAAAGATCAAAATGCAAACAAGAGTAAATATTTGATTAATTATTTTTGTGAATGGAGTATTCACATTTATTCGATATGTTGAATCATGCTGCAATTATTCGTAAGTTACAGATAATTATGATACAAATTTATATAAAATATGTCTATTTGTATTTTTTTTTCAAAAAAATCATCAATTCCTTTAAAATGAATTTTTACAATTCCCCAAATTTCAATATATTTGCGAACTATAAAAAAAGATTTAACGAAATTAATTAGTAATTTTAATGAAGAAAATTCGTAATTTTTGCATTATTGCTCACATAGACCATGGTAAAAGTACATTGGCTGACAGATTGCTTCAAATAACAAAAACTCTAACCGAAAAAGAATCACAAGCTCAGGTTTTAGATAACATGGATTTGGAGCGGGAACGAGGTATTACAATAAAAAGTCATGCAATTCAAATGCTGCATACACATAAAAACGAAGATTATGTTCTTAATTTAATTGATACTCCGGGTCATGTCGATTTTTCGTATGAAGTTTCACGGGCTATTGCTGCATGCGAAGGTGCATTATTAATTGTTGATGCTACGCAAGGAGTTCAATCGCAGACAATTTCAAATTTGTACATGGCTTTGGAACACGATTTGGAAATTATTCCGGTTTTAAATAAAATTGATATGGCAGCTGCAATGATTGAGGATATTAAAGATCAGGTTGTTGATTTGTTGGGCTGCAAAAGAACCGAAATTATTGAAGCAAGCGGAAAAACCGGTGAAGGTGTCGAAAAAATTCTTGAAGCAATTATCGAAAGAATTCCCGAACCCAAAGGCGACCCAAAAGCACCATTGCAAGCTTTAATATTTGATTCGGTATTTAATTCGTATCGAGGAATTATTGCATATTTCAGAATTTTTAACGGGACTTTAAAACCCGGAGAGAAAGTTAAATTTGTTAATACTAAAAAAGAATATGAAGCCGACGAAATTGGAATTCTGAAACTTGGATACTTTCCTAAAAACGAACTCAGCGTTGGCGATGTAGGTTACATAATATCAGGTATTAAAGCGGCCAAAGAAGTAAAAGTTGGCGATACTATAACTCACATGGTTAATCCTTGTGAAAAAGCTATTGACGGTTTTGAAGACGTTAAACCGATGGTTTTTGCCGGAGTTTATCCTATTGAAGCTGAAGATTATGAAGAACTTAGAAGTTCGTTAGAAAAACTTCAGTTAAATGATGCTTCTTTAACATTTATTCCCGAATCATCTGTTGCACTCGGATTTGGTTTCAGATGCGGATTTCTTGGATTACTTCACATGGAAATTGTACAGGAAAGACTTGACCGCGAATTTGATATGAATGTAATCACTACCGTTCCGAACGTAAGTTACAAAATACATACAAAAGACGATGTTTACGAAGTTCATAATCCAGCCGGAATGCCTGATGAAAAATATGTTGTAAAAATTGAAGAACCTTACATTAAAGCTCAAATAATTTCACACACCGATTATTTTGGTGGCATAATGAAACTTTGTCTCGACAAGCGAGGCGAACTATTAAGCCAGAATTTTTTGATGGGAAATAGAGTTGAAGTTAATTTTGAAATGCCTCTTGCCGAGATTGTTTTCGATTTCTACGATAAATTAAAAAGCATTTCTAAAGGTTATGCTTCGTTTGATTACTATCATTCCGACTACCGAATTTCTAAACTTGTAAAACTTGATATTCTCCTAAACGGTGAACCAGTTGATGCACTTTCAGCACTTTTACATCACGAAAATGCTGTTGATTTTGGTCGAAGAATTTGCGAGAAGCTAAAAGACTTAATACCTCGTCATCAGTTTGATATAGCAATTCAAGCAGCAATTGGAGCAAAAATTATATCAAGGCAAACTATTAAGGCGTTCCGTAAAGATGTAACATCAAAATGTTATGGAGGTGATATTACCAGAAAACGTAAACTCCTTGAAAAACAAAAGAAAGGTAAAAAACGAATGAAACAAGTAGGAAACGTAGAAGTTCCACAAACCGCATTTTTAGCAGTTCTGAAACTAGATTAGTATTGTATAAATTTCATGCGAAAACTCTTATAAAAAGCAGATATTATTGCTTTTAGTAATAGTTTTCGCAAAATAATATGTTATGTGCTAATTGGATTAATTAATTTGAGATTTGATTAATAAATAACGTAATGATTTTTATAAAGTATTGTTTAGTTAATAAATTATATTTTAATGAAATAAGATTTGAAATTATTATTTTTAATATTACAAGCACTAATTTTGATTCCAAATATTGTTTTAGGACAAAAGGAAGCAACGATTAATGAAGTATTAAATTATTGGACAAAATATATTATTCCAGCGGAGAATGAAATGGATTGTTTTACAAAATTTGATAATGAATTCAGTGATAAAATAAAAAAAAATATCGACAGTCTAAGAAATCAAAATATTGATTCCATAATTATATATTCAGTTTTATATACTGGTTGTTCAAACATATTTTGGAAAATAAATGGAAATGTGTTTTTAAAAAAAATTATTAATAGATGTGATGCCAAAACGATAAAAATAAAATCAACAACAATTTTTGATTACTACACAACGTATCAAAATGAAATTAAACATGAAACTATAATGCCAATGTTGTATTATGCTATAATTATAAATGATAGTACAATAACATGCGCTTCGTTTGAAGAAGAAGGCGAGACCCAATATTTAATAATTTCACTGTTTGGCGTAGATTTTAATCAATATTATTTCACAGAAAATGCAATTGATAATATAGAAAGTATGTTTTATAATCATAACAGAGAATTAAAAACTTATAAATGGTTTCAGTTACTTGATGACCAGATAAAAAATTAAAAAAATAAATAAGAACATAATATTTATCATGCGATAATCACCTGTTTATATGGTAGTTGTGTGCAAAAGTACAAAAATAAACAAAAGCAGACAATTGATACGAACGAGCAGGTAATCATGAAACTACATTTCTTTATTTTTCTCCAAATTTCCTTTAAATTTCAATTAATGTTTTAATAAATAATCATACTTGCTTTGGTATTTATGTAAATTAACACTTCTTTAACCCATCATTATAAATCAACCATAAAATTCAAAAATTATAATTGAAAAACTATGTAAAACGTTTATAAATCTTCGAAAAAATCGTTATTTTTATTAGGAATTACAACAAAAATGCTACATATAGTCGTACATAAATAAGTATTTTCGATATTTTTATGAATTAACATTTTTTATTATTACTTTAATATGTATATTTAACTTATTGCTATAAAAAGTGTTAGCCACAATAAAACTAAAAACAAAAAGTTTTTAAAAAAACCTATTGAAACTATTATCAAAATTCATTAATTTTTTTATTATCTTTGTGAACTAGAAAAAAACGAAATAAATAGGCTCCATGGAAAAAAAGAAAGTATTATTTATCTCTCAGGAAATTTCGCCATATTTACCTGATACAGAAATGTCGGTAATTTGCAGAAATTTACCTCAGGGAATTCAGGAAAAAGGAAAAGAAATCCGAGCTTTTATGCCTCGTTATGGTTTAATAAATGAGAGAAGGCATCAGCTACATGAAGTCATTCGTTTGTCGGGTATGAATTTAATAATTGACGATACTGATCATTCACTGGTAATAAAAGTAGCATCAATTCAATCAGCGAGAATGCAAGTTTATTTTATAGATAATGAAGATTATTTTTACAGAAAACATATACTAAAGAACGAAAACGACGAATATTTTGAAGACAATGACGAAAGAGCAATTTTTTTCTCGCGTGGAGTTTTGGAAACTGTAAAAAAACTAAGATGGTCGCCTGATATAGTTCATTGTCATGGATGGTTAAGTGCTTTAGTACCTTTGTATCTTAAAAAATCTTTTAAAGAAGACCCTTTATTTAATTATGCTAAAGTTGTTTATTCTATATACAATCAAGAATTTGAAAAACCTTTGAATAAAGATTTTGCAAAAAAACTAGTTATTGATGGAATTTTAGATGAAGATATTAAAGTTGTTGAAAATCCTACATTTGAAAACCTTACAAAACTAGCAATAAACATGTCCGATGGTGTAATTCAAGGAAGTTCAAGTATTAATAAATCAGTACTTAATTATATTAAAAGCTCAGGTAAACCATTTGTCGATTACCACGACCAGGAAACTTACATTGATGCATACGCCGATTTTTATGATAAAATTTTAATAGGAAAATTCGATAAAGTAACAGTTAATGAATAAGAAAATTATTTTAGCCATTATATTTGCAATCACAATATTGGCTTATGGATGCAATGAAGATTCAATTTTAGGTTTGAATTTTTTACCCGAAAAAGACATTTTAAATCTACAAATTAACGACACAACAACAATAAACGTCTTTACAGTTGAAGACGATAGTTTAGAAACCAATTCTCCAAACCATTTTTTACTCGGTATTTATAACGACCCAATTTTTGGAAGAACTAAAGCAAGTTTTGCAACACAAGTTTTGCTGAACAGTTCAAGCACCTTTCACCCAATAAATTTAGATGGTATTGCAGATTCATTAGTAATTTATTTAGCTTTAGATACATTACTTGATGAAAATACTTATGGAAAAGGCGAAAGTATAACTGTAAATGTTTATAAACTTACCAAACCACTAGTTAATACCGAAATTTATTATTCAAATGATAATCCTGACGATTTTCATTTAAGCGAACCAATCGGAACTTCTGTTTTAACAAGCAACACTAGTACTTTGTCGATAAAACTTAGCAACTCAATAGCTCAAAGTTTAATAGATAACTCAAGCACATATTTCAGTGTAAGTGATACACTTACATTTCAGGAAATATTTTACGGATTTTATTTTGAGGTTGTTGACAACAGTAGCTCAGACGGAATAATTGCTCGAATAAATCCTAATGCAAGTGCTACCAAAATGACACTTTACTATGTTCCAGAAACAGCAGATTCAACTTATACATATAATTTCGCAATTAGCTCAAGCGGAATTTCTGTAAATTTTTTCTCACATACTTTTTCAGAAGAGTTAAATAATTCATTAACAAATCAAACAATTCAAGATAGCGTAGCTTATTTACAATCGATGGGAGGTACAAAAATAAAATTAGAATTCCCTTATCTTGCCAACTATAAAAATATTACAAATATGGCTATAAATAAAGCAGAGCTGGTTGTAAAAACTGAAAATGAACTATTAACAAGTGAATCCGATTATCCAGCGGTGCAAAAAATGGCAATAGTAGCTTACGATAGTGAAAATAATCTGGTACTTCTCGACGAATTTCAATACAGTTCAATTTACACCGGATATGAATACAAAAATAATGAATACAGGTTTCTAATAACCAGACAAATAGAAAGTTTTATCAACTCAGAAGCCGATGGTATTAATCTATACTTAATTTCTTTAGAAAGACGATACAACTTTGGACGTTCAGTAATTACCACCGGTAAACATTCTAATTCAATGAAACTAATAATTACATCTACAGAATATTAAAATAAAAATTGCTATATTTTTTTAAATATAGCAATTTTTGTTTCTTAAAAGTGTTTTTACTGTAAGAAAACAATTTCCTAAAACCAAAAAATACCTAAAATATGTGTGGAATAGTAGGATATATCGGCAACAGACAAGCCTATCCAATATTAATCAATGGTCTTAAACGACTTGAATACCGTGGCTACGACTCTGCCGGTATTGCAATTTACGATGGTGAAACTTATGTTTACAAGCAAAAAGGTAAAGTAAGTGATTTGGAAGAGCTTATAAAAAATAAAAAAAAAACAGGAACCATTGGAATGGGACATACACGTTGGGCTACACACGGAGAGCCTAACAACATAAATGCTCACCCTCATATTTCTCAAAACGGAATATTTACAATAATTCATAACGGAATAATAGAAAATTATTCAAGACTAAAAGAAAAACTTGAAGGCAGAGGATATAATTTTGTAAGTGAAACAGATACAGAAGTTCTTGTAAATTTAATTGAATACATTTACATGAAAGGTGAAGTAAGTGCAGAAATTGCAGTCAGATTAGCTCTTACAAAAGTTATTGGTGCTTACGGACTGGTTATTATGTGTAAAAACGAACCAGACCAACTTATTGCTGCACGAAAAGGAAGTCCACTCGTGATAGGAATTGGTGATAATGAATATTTTATAGCATCAGATGCAACTCCAATTATTGAATATACTAAAAGTGTAATATACTTAAATAACGATAACGTTGCATTAATAAAAAAAGACCAGCTTACACTAAAAACCATTCAGAACATAAAAATTAATCCAACAGTCCATGAATTAACTATGGACATTGATGCTATTGAAAAAAATGGTTTTGATCACTTCATGCTGAAAGAAATATTTGAACAACCTCGTTCGATAAACGACACTTTTCGCGGAAGAATTTCTCAAGACTTAAAAGACATCAAACTTGGTGGATTAATTGATGTTATGCCCAAACTAGAAAATGCAAAAAGAATAATAATTGTTGCTTGTGGTACATCATGGCATGCTGGTTTAGTTGGGGAATACCTTATTGAAGAATTTGCACGAATTCCGGTAGAAGTAGAATACGGCTCGGAATTCAGATACAGAAATCCAATAATTAATAAAGACGATATAGTTATAGCAATAAGTCAAAGTGGTGAAACTGCTGATACTTTAGCAGCTATAAATCTTGCTAAAGAAAATGGTGCTACTGTTATAGGTATTTGTAATGTAGTGGGTTCAAGTATTCCTCGCGAAACTCACGCTGGTGTTTACACACATGCCGGACCTGAAATTGGTGTTGCTTCAACAAAAGCATTCACAGCACAGGTTACAGTTTTAACTATGATTGCTTTATTACTTGGACACAACAGAGGATTTCTTAAACAAGATGCATATCAGGATTTAATATCCGAACTACTTGAAATTCCAGCTAAAATTGAAAAAATACTCAAATTTAGAGATGAGTTTAAAAGAATAGCCGAACTTTATAAAAATGCAACAAATTTTTTATATCTCGGAAGAGGATATTTTTATCCGGTTGCAATGGAAGGAGCTTTAAAACTTAAAGAGATATCATACATTCATGCTGAAGGTTATCCTGCTGCAGAAATGAAACATGGACCTATTGCTTTAATTGATGAAAAAATGCCCGTTGTAGTTATCGCAACACAGGATAAATCTTACGAAAAAATAGTTTCTAATATTCAAGAAGTTAAAGCCAGAAAAGGAATTGTAATTGCTGTTGTTACAGAAGGAGACACTATAATTAAAAATATGGCTGACCATGTTATGGAAGTACCAAAATCAAATGAAGCTTTGGCTCCTTTAACAACTGTAATACCTTTACAATTACTGTCTTATTACATAGCAGTTTTACGAGGTTGCAATGTTGACCAACCAAGAAATCTTGCGAAATCTGTTACAGTAGAATAAAAAAATTATATTAACCATTAAAAATCGTTATTGTACTTTTTAATAAAATTAAGTGTGATAACGATTTTTTTTATCAGTAAATTAAATGAAAAAAATTATTCTAAACTTTTTTGTTATTATAATTTCAGTTAATTCAGTTTTTTGTCAAGATATTGAACAAATTTTGAGTGACGCAGATTATTTTTACGAAAATAAATATTACCGAAGTGCAATTCAATCATATTCAAAAATTTTAAATATTGATGAAAACAACTCTACTGCTCTTATTGGAAGAGGAAAAACATATATTGAATTAAATATTCCTGACAGTGCTAAATCAGACTTTGAAAGGGCTCTAAAAATAAATCCCAGAAATGATGCTGCATTTTACAATCTTGGTCGATTTTATCATTATCAGAATAATTTTGATAATGCTCTGAATTTCTATTTTAAAGCCACAGAGATAAATGAGGATTCTGCATTATATTTTCTGGCAATTGCACAAGCTTACAAAGATAAAAACGTACCCGATTCTGCATTTTTATTTTACGATAAAACCATTTCGGTTCAACCGGATTATGCCGATGCTTACTATTATAAGGCATTTTATAATTACGAACTTAAAAATATTGATGCTTCTTATGATGACATTGAAAAAGGTCTTGAAATTACATCAAACGATAAATATCTTCTTACCTTAAAGGCTTATCTGCTTTCTTTTCAGGAATATTATTCAGAAGCTTTGGATATCAGTAATCTGATTTTATCCGAAAATATATTATTTATTCCGGCTTTGGAAATAAGGGCTGAATGTTATTTTATTCTTGACAGCCTTGAAGATGCAATTAGTGATGCAGAATTTGTTTATATGCAGGATACTTCAAATTTCAGGTCGGTAATAATTTTAAGTTGGTCAAACTATTATCTGTCCAATTTTGAAAAAAGTATTTTTTATGCAGAAAAAGGAAAATTAATGGATTATTATTATATTGATTTTTTTACTGTTAAAGGTTTATCTCTATTTTATTCTCAAAAATACGATGAGGCAATTACCGAATTTAATGAAGCTCTAAAACTTGATCCAACAAAAATGGATTTTTATGATTATAAAATTGAATCTATTCTCCAAAATAATACAAAACAAAGTGTATTTGATGAAAATAATATATTTAAAGATTTCAATGAGTCTAATTTTGAGTTAATGGATAAAAGTGTAACAGACAAAGACAATAAATATTTCTACAAAACATTATTAGCAAATTTTTTTGAAGATAATACTTCTTTAAGCATTGACGAGTATTTTATGCTTTACTATGGACAATCGGTTCAGAACGACTATGCACCTTACAGTAAAAGTGATATGAAAAAAATGATTCGCGATGAATTTTCAATAGGAAAATATGAAGAAACTATAAAAATTGGAAAAGAACTTCTTGAAACAGACCCTTTTTTAATTGATGCTTATCAATATATTGCATATTCATATTTATATTTGAATCAATATGATAATTACGAAAAATACATGATTCCTTATCATGGTTTTATGGCTGGAATTATGGCTACCGGAAATGGAAATTCAGTTAATGATGCTTATACAATTATTTCTGTTGCTGATGAATATAGTTTACTTTATTTTTTAGGATTATTTTCAACTGAGCAATCGCTAATAAAGAAGAAGAAAAATTATTACGATGTTTTTCAGGCTAAAGATTATTATGGAAATACAAAGGAGGTTTATTTCAATATAACAAAACCTTATAAAACTCTCTCTAATATATTTTTAAAAAAGAAATAATCAGAAAATAAAAAAAAGAACTCACAATTAAGAGAGTTCTTTTTAAAAATTTAAAAATATTAAGTTTTTTCAGTTTATGATTACTTTACAGATTCATAAACATCACCTAAAGTATTATCACTAAATGTTACGGTTCCGGTGTAGCTTGATTCGTAATCTAGATATATACCCCAACTTTCAGATTTTGAAATAGTAGAACCATCTAAATTTACTGTACAATAAGAAATTTCTACAGCACCATCATAATCTCCACCTTGACCAGCTGAACTGATTATACAATTTGTTAAATTAGCAGTTTGAGTATTTGAATAAAATATTAAACCGTACCAGTCACCATGAGTAGGTGTTTCGGCTGAAGATGTAAATGTTACGGCATTTGCATTTATAGATGTGTTGTTGCTGTATCCAAAATAAAAACCATCATCTGACCCAAATTTAAACACACAATTATCAGCTATAGTTAAAGAACCTTCAATACCGTAACTTCCGTCAACATAATATGCAGCAGTTTGAGGTGTCCAAGTTTGGCTTGTAGTAGAACTATAATTTTCATAACCAACTAAAATACCTTTATTTGCTTCAGGAGAATATACATTACCAGTTCCTAAAGTCTGTAAATATCTTAAATTCATAGACATTACATGGTCGGTACAATCTTCAATAGTATTATTTATAAATGGATTTGTAAAACCTTTACAATTGTAAGCATATATTCCGTATCCCGCTGATTTTGAAATTTTACAGTTTTCCATTGTTATTTTGCAATTATCAATTACAATTGCAGCCTGATAATAATTTGCATTGCCGGCATATTCAATCTCGCAATATTTCATGCTTGAATTTTCTTGGGTATTTGAATAAAAAATAATACCAGTCCAGGCACCTGCTGTAGGAGCCGGATGATTTGATGTAAAAATAATAGGGTCTTTTTCAGTTCCTTCTGCAATAAATGTTGAATTTTCTGAATACCCAACTTCAATTTTTCCTCCGGTTTCAAATTTCAATGTTGTTCCGGGTGATATTGTTAAAACTCCACCATTAACAAACGATACTGTACCATTAATTACATATTCAGGTTGGTCCCAAACAACATTTCCGGTAATAACAAGGTCTGTAATAATTACTTCTTTTTTACAACTACTGAAAATACTTAATACAGCCACAGCCATAATAATAATTAAATTAATTTTTTTCATTTTGTTAAGTTTTTTAATTAGTAAATAGATTTGTTTTGTTTTTAATTTACATAAATATTTGTTTTTTCATAATTTAAATATAAAAACAATATTTTTTGCATACACAAATATAAAAGAAATTATTTTTACTTCAATATTTATTTAAAATTATTTATAAAGGTTTTATTTTCAATATAAATTAATTACTTTTTAACCTGAGTTCGATATAAGGAATAAACATAACTTGCTGTCATCCTCAAAGGAACTTGTGTGAATTAGCACTGAAATTGTAAAATGTAGATATGAACAATTTCACGACCGATAGGGAGTAAATACTAACTTCAGTTTTCCAAATCAAGGACTTTGAGTACTTTTCATTATTAGCTTCGCTGAGAAAAGTTCCACAAGTTGTTTTCAACATGACATATTGGTTTGTATACTCATAATTAAAGAATTAACTATAACTCTACATCGAACTCACGTTTTTAATAAGTTAAAATTTTGCATTTAAAATATTTATTCTTCTTCCGGAACGCTTTCTTTGTTAACTCCAAGTGGTAAACTTATACTGAAATATGGCGAAATATAACTTGCGGCATCAAACATTCCATCTTTGCTTGTTGCAAAAGACCATTTGTAATCAACTCCTCCAATAAAAAGTAGTTTGATTAAATCAATTTCATATATTTTCCATGCAGCTCTTACATTCATCATTGAATTATTATCAATTTTAAATGCATCTTGTAAACTTGTCAGATTTCCTTTATAATAAGTTCCGTAGAGAATTAATTTATCATAAATGTTAGATAAGTCCATGCCTATTTTTAACATCGCAGGTGCTTCAATTCCAACTTTATCAGGAATTAGTAACGAACCATTTAAAATAATTTTATCTAATACAGAAAATGTTAAATCAGCATAAGTACCTCCTTTTGCTTTTGCCTGAATTAAAGATAAAACTTTTGCATCTTTGTTAAGTTCGTAACCAAAATCAAAAAATTGTGGTAAATAATAATCTGAGTACCAAATTCTTTCGGCTTTCCAATTTAATCTAATACGATTTCCTAATAATTTAAATTTAAATTCAGTTCCTATACTTATTCCATTTCCTCCTTTATAGTTTTGTACATGTGACAAATCTACAGTAGGATAGGCAATTGCAAATAAACCCGAGTTTATATAAGTATCTAAATTTGTGTTAGTAATTTTATTCAAGTGTCCATACTGTGTATATACTTTGAACTGTAACCATTTAAGTCGTAAAAGATATAATCCGGCATCAGCACTAAATCCGCTTACACCATCATTTACAAAGTTATTTGTTTTATACATAACGCTGTCTGCACCTATTGAAGTATTATCATGGTCAAAAACTCCTCCAATACCAACTTCAAGAGTCTTAATAATAGGAATTGATGTAGCTCCAAATGGTTTGTAATATGGTCTAAGTGCAAGTAAATTAAATGAATGTACGTCAATATCACTATACAACATTTCAAGACCATATATTTTTTTAAAAGTCATATCAAATTCAATTCCCAATTTTCGTTTTTCGTAACTTATTGAATTGTTGTAATTATTCAATAAACAGCCAAATCCTAAAAATGCATCAGACAATTCGCCTACTTTTACGTAAACATTGTCCTTTTTCTTTACTCCCCAGCTTATATATCTAAATATTCTAATAACACCTATTCCATCAGTATATTCCTTAGTATCAACTTTCCAGTCAGCCATATTAATCATAACCGGAATATCAAGACCAATACCAAATTTACCAAATGAAAGTTCGGGTCTTAATCTCATTCCTATATAATTCTGGTCTGCGATATGAGAGTACAGAAAATTTGCTGCAACTCCTTCGGGTTCTCCATTTTGAAGAGCAGAACTTACGACCGAAAAGTCCTCAAAGTCTTCATCATCATCTTGTGCAAAAAGTTTTACAGAACCAAGTAAAACAATGCAAATAATTAAAAACAGGTAGTTAATGTTTTTCATAATAATATGAGTTAAGTTAATTTTCAAAATATAAAATTATAAAATTATTTTTAGTAAACGATATTCATTTAAACACTATATTTAATAAAAAATAAAAATTCTCTGTTTTTATTTGTGAAAGTGGATTTTAAATTAATTATTACAAGTTATTATATTGAGAGTTAAAAAAAAAGATTTTTGTTGTTAAAATCTATTTTTTTGATTTTTCAATAACTCTTCAGAAAATGAAAAACTTGATTTAGCAGAACTATCTTTATCTCTTCCTTTAAAATCAGGTGATTGTTGGAATGATAATTTAAAATGACTTTAAAATTGTTAAAAAATTAATTTTTTCCTAGAAGACTTCCTGCAATTTTTATAACTATTTTTTTAGGTACAAATCGTTGAAAGAAAACCATTAAGTTGTTTAACTTTCCGTGAATACCCGAGCTTTTATTTTTCATCATTAATTTATATCCATATTCTGCAACATCTTTTGCAGTTGCGGTTGTACTTTTATTGGCAACCATTTTGGTACCAACTATTTTTGCGGTATCGGCAAAACCTGTTTCGGTATAACCCGGACAAAGTGATGATATTGAAACACCTGTTCTTCTTAGTTCATAATTAGCAGCTTCTGATAAATTTAGAACATAAGCTTTGGTTGCAGCATACGCTGACATATACGGAACCGGTTGATATGCACCAGTTGATGCAACATTTAGAATTTTACCACAACCTCTTTTTTTCATATCATTACCAAATATTTTGGTAAAATAGGTTAAGGTTATTATGTTTAAATTCAACATTTCCAAATCTTTGTTCCATTCTGTATCTGTAAAAATACCGCTTGTACCAAATCCGGCATTGTTTATAACATAATCTATCACAATATTTTGTTTTTTTATATCATTATAAATTTCTTCGGCATTAGCGAGAATACTTAAATCTTTTACATAAATTTTTACATCAACATTTTGTTGTTTAAGTTCTTTAGCCAAATCATTTAATTTGCTTTCGCTGCGTGCTACCAGAATTAAATTAACTTTATTCTGAGCAAATATTTTTGCAATTTCAAGACCTATTCCACCAGATGCACCTGTTATAAAAGCTGTTTCCATTTTTTTAAAATTATGTTTGAAAATATTATATGAATTCTATAAATGCGAATTAATGGTTAAAAACTAATACTCGCAAACGTCATGCTGAAAGCATCTTGTGGATTTAAAATGAGAAAGTTATATATATAAATATGAAAACAAAAAGCATTATTTTTTTCAGATTTACAGTTTTGAGTACTTCTTAAATTCCCACTTGTTCGTTCTAAGATGAAATCCTGAGTTTTATTTTCAATTAAAAACTTCAACACTTAATTCGCTTTATTAATAATTATGTCAGTATCTTTTTATCAATCAGAATAAATATGACTTTTTGTAATTTGTTTTGTTTTTGACGTACTTACTAAAATAAGAAAAATACAAAAGTAAGTATCAGAATTTAAGCAAAATCATAAAGTTAAAAAACTACTTTTTTCATCGCTAAAATTTTATTATTCGATTTACAAATGTGCATTTCGACATAATCGTAATCTTCAAATTTGTTGTATTCAAAAATTGTAACCATATATTCGTACTTATCCAATGAAAAGAAGTATTTTAAATGTCTGTTTTTTTTAGTTTTAGAAAGTCTTGAATATTTTCGCAAAGTTCCTTTCAAAACTGTTTTTTTGTTAGCTTTTAATAATTTAAAATTCATAGAAAAATAAATCAAGAAAACAGGAAGACTAATAATAAAAACAATTATTGCAAGTTGAGCTAAATCTTTTAAATATTTGGGTAACAATAAAATTAAAGAAAATGAAACTAAAGAAAGTAATCCCCAGATTGAAGAAGTAGAAATAAATTTGCTTCTTACTTGTTTTAATTCATCATTAGTCATTTCAGCTTCAAATTCTGAAAATTCAATATTTGTAATTTGTTGATTAGGTTTTACTTCTGGAGCAATATTTTCTTTTTTTAAATTTGTAATTTCCGAAAAATCATCAGGCAACATCTCTACAAGTTTTTTGGCTTTCAGTTTTAATTCTTCCACTTTTATCAGATAAGAGTCATAACTCATTTTTCTATAATCAACATCTTCAGCCATTGAACCTTCGGTGGAAATTAAAGTGGAAATTTCGACCATAATTGATTTAATGTTTTCATTTTGTTTATTTTTCAAGTATGTTTCAACCTGAAATCTGAATTCCTGCAAAAAATTATGAAATTTTTTTTCAGCAAGGTATAAAAGTAAATTTTCTTTTGTCATGTTGTTTTATTTATCATGGTTTTAGTATTAATAAAACTTGGTTTATATACCTAATTTTCTTTTTGTTAAAAGTTATTAACCATTTTTATTTTCTTTCAGAGGTTTAAAACTTGGTTCAAAATATCTGTTTTTACCTTTTGTATCACCGCCATAAGTTTGGTAAATAGCCTCGCTAGGGCAGAAATTAACACACCGCATACATTGTTCGCATGATGATGACCATTTTGGTTTTTTGTCAACAATTTTAATACTTTGCGTAGGACATATTTTTGAACATAACTGACAGCCGTTGCATGAGTCATAAGTTCTGAACATTCGCCACATATTTTTAATTCCTAAGTATTTAAACGACCAGTACTCTTTGTAAAATCCAAATTTGCTAAATCGTTTTGGAATATTAAACTTATGATAATTTTTTACTCCATTTAAAATATTTGTAGTAATTTGTTTTGCGTGTATTGTAGCTTGTTCGATATTTACAAGAACTTCGTCTTTTGATGGAGGATTGATATATGGTGTCCAGTTTGCAGGCATTTGAATTACTTCTGAATAAATAATTTCACAGTTCTTCTTTATCAGGATTTTTTCTAACTGATTTATCGAAAGTCCAGCTTCGTCAGCATCACCGGCTGAAATTAAAGTAAAAACTTTCTGAAGTTTTTTGAAAGGTTTCAATTTGTTGAGATAATTGTTTGCAATACGCGGTATTCCAAAAGCATAAACCGGAAAACAAAAACCTAATAAATCTATATTACCAATTTCGGTATTGTGTTTATTAATTGCCGAAATTTCAACAGTATCGTTATTTTCGATAAATACCTGTTTGCATACATTCATCACTTTTAGCGAATTACCGGTTCCGGTAAAATATTGTAATTCTATTTTCATAAATCAATTTGGTTTTGCAATTATTATTTGGTTACCTCAATGTAATTTAAATTATCACAAATTTTATTATACAAAATAAACGCATATTAATGCAAATTTATAACTCTTTTTTTAAAAATATTTTCATTTATTATTTTATTAATTAAAACAGTTGTTACGACCTTTGAGAAAGACCATTATAACTTCCCGAAAATTTTAAACATTCTGGAAGTTGGTTGTTCCTACCTTTCAAATCAAAGTGTTATTTAACAAAATTCAATATCCTACAAATTAGTTATAACTCCGAAAAGTATAAATATTATATTAAAACGTCATCAAGTTTAGCGATAAAAATATACATATATCAGGTGTTTTTACCTGATATTCTACGCTTTGAGGTGAAAACACCTCAAAGGTGCAGTGGTGTTTTAGATGTCGGTTTAGTATTAGAATTTTTATAAGCAATCAAAACATTTCACCAAAATACAAAAAATAAATTCTATTTAAAGAAAAGGCTATGGTAATTCAAACTCTTGCCAAGACTACTGTTATTTTTCGTTTTGTGTCCTGAACCTTTCACAGTCAAGGAGAGGGTGCTTTATTAGAGATGGAAGCCATTAAAAGAGTTAGAATAGATTGCGGAG
>Ga0316608_1000310_pt1 | contig 24273 bp, 14 predicted proteins | sample MIS2016152B_MG_FD_207673 | JGI IMG/M metagenome (GOLD analysis project Ga0316608, IMG submission 207673) | Microbial mat bacterial communities from Middle Island sinkhole, Lake Huron, Michigan, United States - MIS.2016.152B | ecosystem: Environmental > Aquatic > Freshwater > Lake > Sediment...
TACTAAATTGCTTGAATAATTTGGAGTTTATTTTAAACACGAAGGCACTAAGACACTAAATTAAAATACTTTGTGTCTCCGTGTCTTTGTGTTCAATTATAAATTATTTAAACATATTAGTATATTACTTATTTAACAACAATATTTACCATTTTTCCCTGAACAACAATTACTTTTGCAATTGTTTTTCCTTCTATTTGTTTTTTTACTTTTTCTTCAGCTAGTGCAGCTTCTTCTATTTGCTTTTGTGTGTAGTCAACAGGTAAATCTATTGTATGTTTGGTTTTTCCATTAATTGCAATAGGATAAGTAATTGCATTTACTTTTAGATATTCTTCGTTTACCTGTGGAAATTGTGCTTTTGAAATTGTATATGTTTTACCAAGTTGATACCATAATTCTTCTGCAATATGTGGAGCAAAAGGAGAAATAATTATTGACAAAGGTTCTAAAATAACTCTTTTATTGCATTTTAATGATGAAAGTTCGTTAACGCATATCATAAAAGCACTTACAGTTGTGTTAAAAGAAAATCTTTCAATATCTTCTTTTACTTTTTTTATCGTTTTATGAAGTATTTTAAGTTCATTTTTTGTTGGTTCAATATCAGTAATTTCAAATTCGCTAACATTATTATGATATAATCTCCAAAGTTTTCGTAAGAATTTATGAACACCTTCTATACCATTTGTATCCCAAGGTTTTGCTTGTTCAATTGGTCCTAAAAACATTTCGTACAATCTTAAAGTATCAGCACCGTACTGTTCTATAATTTGGTCTGGATTAACAACATTAAACATTGATTTAGACATTTTTTCAACTGCCCAGCCGCAAATATACTTACCATTTTCGAGTATAAATTCAGCATCTTTATATTCAGTATTCCAGATTTTAAATTTCTCAATATCAAGAATATCGTTATGGACAATATTCACATCAACATGAATTTCAGTTGTTTCGTAATCCTTCTTTAAATTCAGAGATACAAACTGATTTGTTCCTTTAATTCTGTAAACAAAATTAGAACGACCTTGTATCATTCCCTGATTTATTAACTTTTTAAAAGGTTCATCTTTACAGATATATCCTAAATCGTATAGAAATTTGTTCCAAAAACGAGAATAAATTAAGTGACCAACAGCGTGTTCTGTACCGCCAATGTATAAATCAACATCTTGCCAGTAATCGTTAGCTTCTTTAGATACAAGAGCTTCATTATTTTTTGTATCCATATAACGTAAATAATATGCTGACGAACCTGCAAAACCCGGCATTGTGCTTGTTTCCAATGGATAGCCATCTTCTGTATTCCAATTTTCGGCACGAGCCAAAGGTGGTTCACCGGTTTCGGTAGGCAAAAAAATATCAACCAAAGGTAATTCCAAAGGAAGTTTTGATTCATCTAAAGTACAAGCAATTCCATCTTTATAATAAACAGGAAATGGTTCACCCCAATATCTCTGACGACTGAAAATAGCATCTCGTAAACGATAATTAATCTGACGTTTACCAATTTGATTTTGTTCAATAATATCATTTATTTTTACAATAGCTTCTTTTACATCTAAATCGTTGATTAAACCAGAGTTTATCATTTTACCTTCTTTGGCATCATAAGATTCGTTAGTAATATCACCACCATCAACAACCTGAATTATTGGTAGATTGAAATGTTTTGCAAAAGCATAATCTCTGCTATCGTGTGCTGGTACAGCCATAATTGCTCCGGTTCCATATCCGGCAAAAACATAATCACTTATCCAAATAGGAATTGGTTCTTGTGTAAATGGATTTACAGCATAACTTCCTGTAAACTGTCCGGAAATAGTTTTAACATCAGATAATCGTTCTCTTTCGGTACGTTTTTTTGTTTGTGCTATATATTCATCAACAGCATCTTGATATTGCTCTGTAGCTAATTCCTGAACTAATTTATTTTCGGGAGCCAAAACCATAAATGTTGAACCATAAATTGTATCTGGACGAGTTGTAAATATTTTAATTTTGAATTGTTTGTCAATAACAGGAAATAAAACTTCTGCACCTTCAGAACGACCAATCCAGTTGCGTTGCATATCTTTCAAAGCATCAGTCCAGTCGAGATTATCAAGACCGTTTAGCAATCTTTCAGCGTAAGCACTAACTCTTAAAAGCCACTGTTCCATAGGTTTTTGTTCAACCGGATGACCACCTCTAACCGAAAAACCCTCTTTAACTTCGTCGTTTGCCAAAACAGTACCAAGTGCTGGACACCAATTAACCATAGTTTTAGCTCTGTAAGCAAGTCTGTAATTCTGTAAAATATCTTCTTTTTCTTTATCGTCCATTCCGCGCCATACTTCCGGGTAAAATTTTGGACAAGAAGAACTAGCAGCATTTACATTAAAATTTCCTGAAATATTAAAAATTTCTATAAGAGTTTCAATTGGTTCAGCCTTCTGAGTATCGAAATTAAACCAATGTTTAAACATTTGTATAAAAACCCATTGAGTCCATTTATAATAATCGGGGTCAGATGTTTTAACTTCGCGACTCCAGTCGTAAGAAAATCCTATTTTTTTTAATTGCTGACGATATCTATTCGAATTTCTCTCGGTTGTAATTGCAGGATGTTGACCAGTTTGAATAGCATACTGTTCTGCAGGTAATCCAAATGCATCATAACCCATTGGATGCAGAACATTAAAACCTTCAAGAGATTTAAAACGAGTATAAATATCTGATGCAATGTATCCTAGTGGGTGACCAACATGTAATCCTGCACCCGAAGGATACGGAAACATATCAAGTACGTAATATTTTGGTTTTGAACTGTCAATCTGAACTTCAAATGTTTTATTTTCGTCCCAGTACTGTTGCCATTTTTTTTCGATTTCGGTAAAATTATATTCCATTATATTTAAGTTTTTAATAAAATTACAAGTTTATTCAATAGTTCTTAAAATTTTAAAACCACATAGTACACATAGTTATGAATTTTAAATAATTATAAAAATCATTATTTCAATAAATTGAAATAATTTAATGAAGTATTGTTTATTTGAAGATGACAAAAATACAAAAAGAAAATTAATACGACAACATTTAATTTTCAATTATGATAATAAAAAAACCGTCAATTCTTTTTAAAACTGACGGTTTCTTTTAAATACATTTGTTATAATCTATTTTTTCTTTTTAGTAAAATCTTTTTTAATCTTTTTATTATCAGTTTGATTATTCGTTTCAACTAAAATATCATTATCAGAATTTTCTTCCTTTTCATCAGGATTATTTTTTAAATTCTTTTTAGAATAGAAAGTCCATACAACAGCTCCTAAAATCACTAAAATAATTAGTATTGAACTTATTAAAGCTATTTTCTTTCCGGTATAATAAGAACTAGGTTCAAACTTAAATTCAATAACATGGTCTCCGGCAGGAACAGATAATCCTCTTAAAATATAATTAACACTAATATGTTCAACTTTTTGACCATCAATATAAGCGTCCCAACCTTTAGGATAATAAATTTCGGAAAACACTGCAAATTCATCTTTTCTGGAACTGGTTTTATAAGTTAAATGATTTGGTTTATAATCTGTTAAAGTTATAATACCTGTATCAAGATTTGCTAATGAAAGTTGAGGCAAATCATCAATATAATCAGAGAAAGTAGATTTATTAATTACAGCAGTTCGTTTTAAATCTACAGAACCAAGTGTTTCTAATTCAGAATCTGCGGTTTCAACAAAACTCAGTTTTTCAACAAACCATGCATTTCCGTAAGCATTCATGTTAACAAGCGGAAATTCGTTTTCGTTATAGATTATATATCTTGTATTTAACATATTCAGAACATCTAAAGAAGATAATACGGCATAAATATCGGTTACAGAATCGTTTTGAATAGCATTTGTAATCATTTGTATACTAGGATTTAAATATGTACTAATAATATCCTGATATCTTCTTAATTTAGCACCATGATACCCAGAAATAGTTTTGTGGAAATATGAAGTATATCCATCTCCATCAAGACTATAATTTAAATTTACTACTCTGTAATCAGGGTCTTTATCTTTTAAAATAATTTCATCAGCCACCGACGCTTTGAAAACTTCTTCTGCTTTACTTTTTTTAACAAAATCATTTGCACTTAAATACCTTCTGTCAATAATCCACAAATCAAAAATAAAAAGTAATCCTAGTACCCCGATAAGTAATTCCTTCTTTATTTTACCAATTCCAAATAAAGTTAAAGTTCCGGCACCTAAAAGAATAAAAGCAAACGAACGAATAGCATCAGCTTTAAAAACAGCAACTCTTGCTGCTTCTAAGCCTTTTAGAAATGCATCAATTTGTGTTGCATAGTCAGCTGATTGAGCTTTCATGCTGTCAAAATACGAAATTTCCTGAAGACTTAAAAAGTTCAAAATATTTGGAGCAATCCATAAAACTAATGCAATTCCGCCGGTAATTACAAATGCTGCTAAAAATTCGTAGATTTTGGTTTTAAATATTTCAGGTTTTTCAATAAATTCTTTAACAGCTAAAATTGCAAGCAAAGGAATTGTAACACTTGAAATTACAAGTGTCATAGAAACTGTTCTGAATTTATTATAAAGAGGAACATTATAGAAAAAGAAATTAGTGAAAGCTTCGAAATTGCTACCCCATGAAAGCAAAATTGAAAGAATAGTTGCAGCTAAAAGCCCCCATTTTAGTTTATTATCAACAATAAAAAGTCCCAAAATAAAAAGAAACATAATTATTGCACCATAATAAACAGGACCAGAAGTAAATGGCTGGTCACCCCAGTATTGATTTTGTTGAAGGATAGCATCTTTAAAATCACCAGAAGCATTTTCAACTGCAGTTTCGTTTGCAGACAAATAACCCGATGCTCCACCTTTTGCGTTAGGAATTAGTAATGTAAGAGTTTCACCAACACCGTAACTCCAAGCTAAAGCATAATCTTTATCTAAACCGGTAGATGTTTTGCCTTCAACTGCTTCTGATGCCAATTCAGAAGCACCTCTAATGCTATATTTTTGATATTCGTAAGTTGTCCAAGTTTGAGTAATATTTGGAAGAAGAGCAAATATTCCTGCTAAAACGATAATTGAAGTTGCAATAAAAAAATGCTTTAAATCTTTCTTTTTTAGCAAGATAAAAAATTCAGTTACTACAACAATTCCTAAAAGAATAATTAGATAATATGAGATTTGCGGATGATTTTTAGCAAGTTGCATTCCAAGTGAGATAGTCGTTAATAAACCTCCGAGTAAATATTTTTTATCGTAAAGCAAAATAACACCAGCTAGTGCAGGAGCCATTAAACCAATAGCGTAGGCTTTGGTAATATGACCTGCTACAATAATAATTATGTTGTACGATGATAATGCAAAAGCTACAGCTCCAACAGCACTTAACCATTTATCAACTTTCAGGCTAATGAGTAAAACGAAAAAGCCCAATAAATATAAGAATAAAATCGCAACAGTATAGTATGGTAGTCCAAGTAACGATGCTACATTCAAATAATAATATACATTAAAAGTTTTGCCTGAGCGGATATTATATGCTGGCATTCCACCGAAAATTGAATTAGTCCACTGAGAATATTCTCCAGTTTGGTCTTCAAAGGTTTTTAGTTCTTGAGATGTTCCAATTGCGTGATTAGTATCAGATTGAGACATTACCTTACCTTCAATAACAGGATAAAAATAAATAAAACTTATAACTATAAATGATATTACAATTATCAGATATGGAACGACTTGTTTGAAATTAATTTTCATAGAATTATTTGTATATAAATTACATTTTTAAATTAATTATTTATTTTCAGGAAATTCTAGATGTAGTTGCTTAGCCATTTCCTGAGCAATAACTTTACACTGTTCAAGAGAATTAATATCTGGAGCACCTTTAGTTTCAGAAGAATCTGCAATTAATTTCCATCCAATACGTTCGGCAAAGCTGTTTAGTTCTTTTACACCGGCTTTATTCCAGCCTGAAGAACCAAAAGTTGCAAGAAGTTTATTTTCAACTTCCATATCTTCAAGCTTATTAATAAGATTTTGCATAGCCGGAAACAAACCGCCATTATAGGCACAGCCACCTAAAACCAATCCTCTATATTTCCAGATATCCCTTAAAATGTATGAAATATGTCGTTTTGAAGAATCATAAACTCTAACATTTTTAATACCGTTTACAGCTAATTCACGAGCTATTGCATCAGCGAGTTTTTCTGTGTTTCCGTACATAGAAGCAAAAACAATTAAAACACCTTTTTCAGATTTGTAAGTAGCCCAGTTTTTGTAATATTCAATTAATCTTGGAATTTCAGTTCGCCAAACAGGTCCGTGAGTAGATGCAATGTGGCTGATTTCTAAACTTGAAATTCTTTCGATAGCTTTATAAACCATTTTGCTGTATTTTCCGTTTCCAACAATATTTGAGTAGTATCTAAGCATTTCGTCGATATAGAAATCCAGGTTAATTTCATCGTCAAAAACCCCGCCGTCGAGTGTACCAAAACTTCCGAAAGCATCACCCGAAAACAAGATTTTATTATTTAAATCGTAAGTCATCATAGTTTCAGGCCAGTGAATCCAAGGTGTCATAAAAAATTTTAGATTTCTAGTTCCTAGGTTAATTTCATCTCCATCAGAAATTTGAATAAAATTTTCGTAATTTCCTGCGAAGCCTCTGAGAAGAGAAAATGTCATTTTATTTCCAACAATTTTAATATCAGGATATTTTTTGACAAGAGATTTTATACCTGCAGAATGGTCTGGTTCCATGTGATTGACAATAAGATAGTCAACTTTTCTATCGCCAATTAAATTTTCAATTTGGTCAGTAAAATCTTCTATAAAATTTCTTTCAACAGTATCAATAACTGCTATTTTTTCATCGACAATTAAATATGAGTTATATGCAACACCATTTTCGAGGGGCCAGAAATTTTCAAAAAGATGTGTTCTTCTGTCATTTGCAGATAGCAAATAGACTTTATCGAGAATATTTATAGTTCGCATTTTATATTTTATTTAATATGAATATTAATTTTTAATTTTGTTTTTTATATGTCTGATTATGAAAGACATCAATTGCAACAATTATAGCCATTAATCCCCAGAATGGTATTGATAATTTATCTGTATCTAAAAAATTATTTAACAAGCCATGAACGTAATATGTTATTAACCCTAACATTGCAGCTAAAGAAAGCATACTCAATTCTTTATCATTAGTTTTTCTGTGGACTTTTATTGCTGTGAAAATTGTTGTAACAATTATTAATATAAAAGTCAAAGTACCAAGCACACCTGCTTCTGCTAAAGGACCTATATATTCGCTGTGAGCATTTCCTCTTGTTCCAAAATCAGTACTTATTATTGTTCTGTCGTCAGCCTTCTGGAAAGGTGCATATTGAAACATATAAGTTCCGGGTCCCCATCCAAAAAATGGTCTTTCGTGAAACATTTTAAAAGCTGAATTCCATCTATTTAATCGTTCGAGATTTGAAGCATCTGTCGCAATATTTGAAATAGATTTTACTTGTTCTGATAATTGTTCGGAGGAATCTTGTTTATTTTTTTCTAGTTTATCAATAATTTCAAATCTGAAAGTAAAAAACAGAGCAACTAAAATGCAAAAGGTAAAAAATAAAATAGAAAATTTTATTTTCAACTTAACCACAATCCAAATACCCAACGCTCCTAATAAACTTATCCATGCAGCTCTAGAATATGAAAGAACAAGTGCAACAAAAAGTATGAGTAAAATAATTGCTATAAATATTTTAATTGATTTTTTATAGTTTACTTTAAATAAAAAACCTATTACTAGTGGAATAACAAGTGCAAGAATAGCACCGTAGGCAGTATGGTCGTTATAAAAAGGTTGCATTACAAAATGTGCAGTCTGCATATCTAAAAAACCTATTGTAATGTGTCTAATTGTAGTGTAAGAAATTACAATAAGTAAAGAAATTAAATATGCCCAAACAAAAGTTTTCATCTTGCTTTTGTTTTCAAAAATTTGTGTTCCCATAAAAAAAACAGGAATGATAAACCAAAGTTTTGATATTAAAAATTTAATGGAAACAATAGGCATTGAACTAGTTATAGTTGTAATAATTAACCAGAAAACATAGAAATATATAGAAATAGATACCGGATGTAATATTAGTTTTTTTTCTATTTTTTTTTCGATTAAAACTTTTAAAATGTAAATAATCGATATTCCAATCAATAAAGGTTCTGATGGTAAAAATAAATTTACACCAAAATCGTCAAATAAATAACTTATAGACAACGATAATGGTGTAAAAAAAACAGCAATATAAAATAATTTGTCTAGCGATAAAAAAGCAAGTAAAGCAATTACAAGAGCAAAAGGAATTATTATTGCGATAAATACCTCATTTGCAATTAATATCGTATTAATTGTAATAAAAATGAAAGCAAATAAATAGACTAAAAAATTTTCTTTATTTAGAATTTTATAAAACATTATTCTTTTTTTAACTCTTTATTCGATTTTTCGATTCTAGTTTTTAACTCTTTAAGAAAATCTAAAATTACAACTAAAAAAATTGAAAATAAAAATGTTGAAATTGTAGAAATAGAAACAATTAACCATCTGATTGGATACGATTTTTTTTCAGAAGGCATAGCTGTATTTACAACAAATTTGTTTGCAATTACGTTTTCGGCGTTAACTTTAGCTTCCTGAAGTTTTTCACGGAGCAAAACCAAACTTTCTTTTTCGTATTCCAAAATACCGTATAAGTATAAATAATTTCCACCAAATTTTTCGAGGGCTGCAAATTTGTTTTCAAAAATTGCTCTATTTGCTGAATTTAAACTATTTTCTGCTAATGCTGTTCCGTATGCACCGCTGTACATTTCAACTTCAATTTCGTAATCTAAAACCCCATTTTCTCTAATTGATTTTAACGAATCTTCAAGATTTGAAACATACTTAGTCATAAAATCAAATTGTTTTTCAACAATTTTGTAAGCTTCGATAGCTCTTTCTTTTAGCATATTATTAATTACAGTATCAATTAATTGTGCAATATCATTTGCGATATTTGCTGCAATAATAGGGTCTGTGTCCAATACCTTAATTTCAATAGACTGAAATTCAGTTTTTTTAAAAGTGATATTACTTGTAAATTCTTTATACAATGCAGTTTGTGGATAAGCTGAATTTGTATCAATTTCATAATGTTCAATTAAGTTATACTTATTGATAATGAAATCTTTGATATAATCCGAATATAAAACCTGAAGTAATCGTTCGGCATCTTCTTCTTCTCCAAATTTCATTAAATCATCTTTATATGGATTATTGGTTAATAACGATTTTGACAACGAACTTTGAGTAGCAGGAAATAAAATTACTTTTGACTGGAATTTTGGTGTTATTACAAAGGAAGCTATAATAGAAGTAATTATACCTAAAACTGTTATTATAATTATTGGTAATTTCTTTTTGTAAAGAAATAAAAGAACTTCAATTGCATCGAATCTAAATTGATTTTTTAAATTATCATTCATTATTTTTATATTTTTTGTTTTTTATTTTGCAATTATCAGAAAGTAATTTTTTTTACCTTTCTTACCTAGTAAATATTTGTTGTTTAATAAATCTTTATCTGAAACTATATATTCCTGATTATTTTGTTTTTCCTGATTAATCGATAATCCATTATCTTTCATTAATCTGCGAAGTTCACCTTTTGACGGAAAAGCAGCTGTTTTTTCTGCTAATAATTCAAGAATACCAACTCCGTCTGCAAAAATATTTTTGTCAATTTCAAAACTTTCTACACCTCCAAAAAGGTTCAAAAATGTTTTTTCATCTAATTTTGATAATGTTTCTTTTGTACCTTTACCAAAAAGAATTTCAGAAACCTCTACAGCTTTGTTATATTCATTTTCGCCATGAATTAAAGTTGTAACATTTTTTGCAAGAATATTTTGCAGATGTCTTAAATGTGGAGTCTCTTTGTGTTTTTCTATAATTGTATTTATTTCCTCCTGAGGCAGCATTGTAAAAATTCTGATGTATTTTTCGGCATCAGCATCAGATGTATTTATCCAGAATTGATAAAATTCGTATGACGATGTTAATTCAGCATCTAACCAAACATTTCCCTTTTCGGTTTTACCAAACTTTGTTCCGTCAGATTTTGTAATTAACGGACAAGTTAACGCAAATGCTTCTCCACCTGTTTTTCTGCGTATAAGTTCAGTTCCTGTTGTGATATTTCCCCACTGGTCAGAACCTCCCATTTGTAATTTGCAATTGTAGTTTTGGTATAAATGCAAAAAATCGTATCCCTGAACTAATTGGTATGAAAATTCTGTAAAAGAAAGACCAACTTTGGATTCATCTGACATTCTTTTTTTTACAGAATCTTTTGCCATCATATAATTAACAGTAAGATGCTTTCCTATATCCCTTATAAAATTAAGGAAGGAATATTCTTTCATCCAATCGTAATTATTAACTAATTCGGCTTTATTTATAGAATTATCATTAAAATTTAAAATTTTCTCTAGTTGCTTTTTTATACCGTCTTGATTTTTACGCAAAGTATTTTCATCAAGCAAATTACGTTCTTCTGATTTCCCAGAAGGATCACCAATCATACCGGTAGCACCACCAAGCAATAAAATAGGCTTATGTCCAGCTTTCTGAAAATGTTTCAACATCATAACCGATACTAAATGACCAATATGCAAAGAATCTGCTGTAGGGTCTATTCCAACATAAGCAGCTGTCATTTCCTTTTTTAAAAGTTCTTCGGTTCCGGGCATGATGTCATGAATCATACCTCTCCATTTTAATTCTTCTACAAAATTCATATTATTTATTTTATTGTCATTAGTCTTTGGTATATTCTTTTTTTATCAAGTTATTTATTTTCAAAATAATTTGAATAAAAAAACTAAAGTTTAAGAATTACTTTTTTAACTAAACTGTCTCAAAAATCTTAAATCGTTCTCAAAATACAGACGTAAATCGTTGATTCCAAATTTTAACATTGTGATTCTTTCGATTCCCATTCCAAATGCAAATCCTGTATATTCTTTACTGTCAATATTACAGCTTTCCAGTACATTTGGGTCAACCATTCCGCAACCTAATACTTCCAGCCAACCGGTATATTTACAAACGTTACAACCTTTACCACCACAAATAGAACAAGATACGTCCATTTCTGCAGATGGTTCTGTAAAAGGAAAATATGAAGGACGAAGTCTTATTTTAGTTTCTTCACCAAAAAATTCTTTTGCAAAATACATTAAAGTCTGTTTTAAATCGGCAAACGACACATTTTTGTCGATATATAAACCTTCAATTTGATGGAAAATACAATGAGCTCTGGCAGATACAGCTTCGTTTCTGAAAACTCTACCGGGTACAATTATTCTGACAGGAGGTTTTTGAGTTTCCATAACTCTTATTTGTCCGTTTGATGTATGTGTACGTAGCAATATATCAGGTTTTTGAATAAAGAAAGTATCCTGCATATCTCTTGCGGGATGTTCCGCCGGAAAATTAAGAGCCGAAAAGTTATGCCAATCATCTTCAATTTCAGGACCTTCTGATACGGTAAATCCAATTCTCGAAAATATTTCAATTATCTGATTTCTAACAATTGAAATAGGGTGTCTTGTTCCGAGTGCATTAGAATCACCCGGAAGTGATAAATCAAAATCTATTTTTTCCGAACCTTTATCTTCTGCCTTTGTTTTCAGATTATCAACTTTTTCCTCAACTATTTTCTTTAAATCGTTTAGAAATTGCCCAAATTCTTTTTTGCTTTCAATAGGAATATTACGAAATTCGTTAAACAAATTTGTAACTATTCCTCCTTTTTTTGACATATATTTTATTCTGAATTCTTCAATTTCTTCAATTTTATCAGAAAAAAAATTCTCAACATCAGAAATATGTTGTTTTATATTTTCAATCATTTGTATTAATTTATTAGATTTTGCAATTTATTGTAAAATATCGAAGAAACGTTTACAATAATTGTTTTTTCGCCTCAGTTTTTTATAGATTTTCACAAATTGATTTATGATAATAAAGTTGTATGTTTTAGACTGATTATCTCAAAGTTTAAACAACTTCAAAATCCTAAATCCTAGCCTCCTAAAAACCCTCTTACTACTTAATAATTTCCATAGATAAAATAACTATATCAGCAGTTGGTCTGTCGTTTGTACCAATTGTAGTTGCAGCTATTTTGTCGATAATATCAAGACCTTCAACTACTTCACCAAATACTGTATATTGACCATCTAAAAATGGTGTTCCTCCAATTGTTTTATATACTTGTCTTTGTGCCTCTGTAAATTCTGTAAACAATCTTTGTTCATAAAAATCAAGTTCTGCATCTGTTAAAGGTTTACCTTGAACTATATAAAACTGTGAACCAGAAGAACGACGAGTTGGATTTGCCTGATCACCGGTTCGTGCTGCAGATAAAGCACCTTTTTTGTGAAACAAATCTGGATTAATTTCGGCTGGTAAGGTATAACCAGGTCCGCCACTTCCTAAAGCTGTTGTTGCTGAGGCTTTTTTGGAATCTGGGTCTCCACCCTGAATCATAAAATCTTTAATAACTCTGTGGAACAATAAACTGTCGTAATAACTTTGTTCAACAAGTTTTACAAAATTATCTCTATGATAGGGAGTTTCGTTATAAAGTTTTATTTTGATATCTCCCATGTTTGTTTTAATAAGTATCATAATTTCTTTTTCTTCGGTTTGTACATTGTTACTTGTAGATGTTTTGCATCCAAAAAGAGCGGCAAAAGTAAGCAAAACAATAATAAGATTTAAATTTTTCATATTTTAAATTTTAAAAGTTTTAATATTTTGGAATTTGCGGACAAAAATATTATTTTATACAGATTTTTCAAATCAAACAAATATAAAATAATGTAATTTTATCAAAATATTCCAAAAAACAACTATAAATTCAAATTGAAGTGTTTTTGAAAACTTAAAATTGAAATTGTAATTTCTTGTATATTTGTTTTTTTATCCATTAGATTGTGTAGATATTTTTTAAAACATAAAAATCTTAGTAGTTTGATTTTTTATATTATAAAATTAATTATTTTTACAGAAATTAAACTGTTACTATTCATTGGTTTTTTTTGAAAAATAAAATATTAATTACCTTAATTATAATTTAAATGAAAAAAATAATATTTTTCTTTTTGCTCATTCCACTATTCGGATTTGCCCAGATTACAGACGATTTTGAAGATGGAAATATAACAGGATGGACAGAAAGTGTTGCTGGACATTGGACGGCTTCAAATTCTTCACCTTTAAACGGAATTTATAGTTTACATCATAATTTTGATAATACTATTGATGATAAAGACATGATTTCTATTCCATTGACAGGAATAGACATTTCTGCTGGAACAACTACTTGGCAATTTCAGTTAAAACACAATTACGACCAATCTTCAAATAATAACTGGGCTTGTTTTTTATTTGCTAATGCAAATTCGACTCAAATGTTTCCGTCTGGCATTGTAAATGGATATGTACTTGGAGTTGATTATAATACAAGTGATGATTTTCTAAAACTATGGAAAGTAAATAATGGAACAATTACTGAAGTTATTAATACAAATTTTAACTGGGATGCAAGTATAACTCCATCAACCACACCAGGATTAAAAATAACCAGAACTTCATCTGGTTTGTGGTCAATTTATTTGGACAGCAATGGAGGCTTCGATAATTTAGTTCAGGTTGGATATGGTGCTACTGATATCGAATTTACAACTGCTTCTTATTTTGGCTTTTATTACAAGTATATTGCTAATCAGGATTTAAAATTCTGGGCTGATGATGTTTCTATTAGTGGAGCTTCCGGTAATGATAATGATTCACAAATAACAGCAGGAGCAAGTCCTGAACCAACAACAATTTCATCATTAGTAAATAGTTCTGTAAATAGTATTATGGTTTTTGATGTTAAATTTACAGATTTAGCATCGGGAGATAATTTTGCAACAATAATTGACCAGATTAATTTTACTCAAGGTTCTGCAAATGATGTTGCAGACTGGACAAATGCAATAGCTGGTGCAAAATTAGTTGGTACTGATATTTCTACAGGTTTAGAAGGAGTTGTAAGTAGTAACGGAATTCTATTTTCAGGAAGTAATTTTATTTCTGTTGCCGATGGAACAAACGAAACTTACCAATTGTTTGTTTGGTTAAAAACAGATTTATCAAATATTTCGGATAATGATATTCTCGAATTTAAACTCGAATATAATAATGTAACTTGTAATAATAGTGGCTCTACTTTTGGTTCGGGAATTGTGGAAAGTGGTGATATTAATAACGCAGTCAATATTACTGCTACAAAATTAATTTTTAAAAGTATTCCAACAATTGTTCCTAGTTCAACTTCTTTTTCAGCTGTAGTGTGGGCTACTGATGCAAATAATAATCTCGATTTAGATGCAACAAACCAAGTAACGTTGTCTAGAGTTGCAGGTGCAGGAACTTTATCATCATCAGAAGGTTTAGTTAAAAATTTATCGAATGGAATATATACTTGGACTACTTTGCAATACAATGTTTTAGAAAGTTTTTCAATACTGGCTCAAGCTTCAGGTTTGTCTTCAATAACAAGTTCATTAATTGAATGTACCGATGCTATTTATTACTTAAAAGACGATTTTGAAGACGGAGATATTTTGGGTTGGACAGAAAGTCAATTAGCTCATTGGGGAGCTTCGTCAGCAAACGCAATTCATGGAAATTATTCACTTAAACATGTTTTTGCAACAACTATTACAGCAAATTATACAGATATTGTTACTCACCAAATTCAGCCAAACGAACTTTCGTCCGAAAAAAAATTCTGGAGATTTTCTGTTCTTTATCCAAATATAAATCCTTCATCAACAAATGACTGGCATGTTTATCTAATGACTGCCGAAGACCAGACTTTAATATCATCTGCAAACGGATATGTTTTAGGTTTAAATAGTTCAGATGTTATTTGTTTATTTTCGTTAAGTTCAGGTTCTTTATCCGAAATAATTAATACCGGATTAACATGGAATAGTTTAATTTCAAGTAATAATATAAGTTTTGAAGTTTCTAGAGATGTTGATGGAACATGGAATGTAAAAATTGATACTGACGGTGGTTTTGATAATCTGACAACTTATGGAAATCCAATTGTAAATTTAACAAATACAGCAGCGAATTATTTTTCAATAAGATACCGATTTACAAAAACCAATGCAGGATTAATTTCATTTGATGATATTTATTACGGACCCGAAATTCCTGATACAGAACCACCTCATATAATTAGTGTTACAGCATTATCAAATAGTAAATTACAGGTTTTATTTTCGGAAGAAGTATCAGAAATTACTGCAGAAAATACAGCAAATTATTTTGTAAATAACAGCATTGGAAATCCAACCTCAGCAACATTAGACCAAGTGGATAGCAGGATTGTTAATCTTCAATTTGCCGGACAATTTACAGAAGGAACAACCTATCAAATAACACTTCAAAATATTCAGGATTTAAACTCAAATATTTTAGTAAGCGTTTCAAAAAACTTTGTATATAATAGAATTACAGTAACAAGTATGTCAGTAATATCTGCAAATCAAATTAATGTATATTTTTCAAAAGATGTAGATGCTGTAACTGCTGAAACTTTAACTAACTATTCTGTAAACAATTCTATTGGAAATCCTTCAATTGCAAATGTTGATATAACAGATAAAAAAATGGTTCATCTTACATTTTCTACTAATTTTGTTCTCGAGAATCAGTATTCAATTACAATTCAAAATATTGAAGATTTAAATGGTAATTCAATTGTTTCATCAAACTTTAACTTCTTTTATTATGTTGTCCAAAAATATGATATAGTAATCAATGAATTAATGATTGATGTAAATCCATTGCCGGTTGCATTACCCGGATACAAATATATCGAAATATTCAATAATTCAAATTATGATATAAATCTTGCTAATTGGACTTTAGCTATTGGAACAAATACTCCAAAAGCATTTCCTGATTTTAATCTGGAATCTTACAAATATGCAATAATTTGCGAAACGACATCAGAAGCTGATTTTAAATTATACGGAAAAACAATTCCTATTCTTACTTCAAGTTATCTAACTTCAACATCGGGTAAAAATGTTATTATTTACGACAATACAGGAAAAATTATTGAAGATATTACCTATTCTCCTGCATGGTATAATAATATTGATAAAGAAGAAGGTGGCTGGTCAATTGAGAGAATAGACCCAGATAATGTTTGTAACCAAAACGACAATTGGGTAGCTAGTGTAAATTATATTGGTGGAACTCCGGGAAGAATAAATTCAGTTTTTGCTAATAACCCAGATATTGAAGCTCCTTATATAACAAAAGCCGATTTTTATTCTGCCAGGGGAATTGTAGTTCAGTTTTCTGAAATTGTAGATACTTTAACGGCTTTAAATTTTTCTAATTACATAATAAATAACAGTTTTACTGCTTTTTCAGGAACTGTAGATGAAAATGATAAAAGTATTATAAGATTAGTTTTTGCAGAAAATTTTGCTTTTGGACAAAATTCAATTATTATCAGAAATATTGCCGATTATTGTGGAAACATAATGCAAGAATATTCAAAAATATTTTCATACGAACTTATTCACCCAAAAGCAATTGAAGTAAAATCTCAAAATCAGGCAATTGTTTATTTCTCCGAAAATGTTGATAAAATAAATTCACAAAATGTTTCAAATTATTGGGTCGATAATAATATAGGTTATCCATTGCTAGCAATAAGAGATGCAAACGATAGTTCTAAAGTTCATTTGCAATTTGAAATACCTTTTACACAAGATGTTTTAAATAGTATGTCTTTTTATAATATTTCTGATATTTTTGGTAATCTAATTGTTAATACCGATTTATCTTTTGCATATCATGTAACAAAACCTTTTGACATTGTAATAAATGAATTGATGCTAGACGTAAATCCTGCTCCGGTTGGTTTACCTGCTCAACAATATATTGAACTTTATAATACTTCAAATTTTGAAATTTGGTTAAGTGATTGGACTTTCAGAGCCGAATCTCAATCAGATAGAATATTTCCGGTTGTAAGCATTCCTGCTAAAGGATATGCAATTATGTGTGTTGCAAATTATGCTTCTGATTTCTCCGAATTTAACAACGTTATTCCTATTTTAAGTTCAAGTGATTTAACACAGACAGGTAAAACATTAATTATAAATGATAACTGGGATAATCTGGTTTATTCTATTGATTATTCAAGTGATTGGTATCAGGATAACAGCAAAGAAGATGGTGGTTGGTCGCTCGAAAAAATTGACCCAATGAATTATTGTGGAGAAATTTCAAATTGGAAAGCATCAAATGCAGTTGCAGGAGGAACACCTGAAGCTGTAAATTCTGTTTTTCAGGAAAATCCAGATAATACTGCTCCAAAGTTACTTGAAATAGAAGTTGTTGCTTCAAATCATGTTTACCTCAGATTTTCTGAAAATATTTCATTAATTTCAAAATTTGATACTTTAAACTATTTTGTAAATGCAAATATTGGTAATCCTTCGTTCGTAACTGCAGATGATACAAGTAATTCTGTTGTACACTTATATTTTAATAATCAATTTAATGATAATACCGAAAATCTGATAACTGTCGAAAATATTTATGATGATTGTGGAAACCTTATGGAAAATACCACATTACCATTTACATATAATTTAATTTATCCTCAAAGTATTTGGGTACAAAATTCAAAGCAAATTCAAGTAAAATTTTCTGAAGTTGTAGATTATATAACTGGAGCTGATGTTAATAACTACACAATTGATAATTCAACCATAAATCCTGAATATGCAGTTAGAGATGCAGCCAATCCATCAGTAATATATTTACAATTTACAAATGAATTTTCTGAAGGACAAACTAATAAGTTATCAATATCTGGTATTAACGACATTAATGGAAACACAATTAAAGATGCCGAATTTGAATTTACTTACTATCTGGCAAAAGCAAATGATATTGTAATTAACGAAATTTTATTTAATCCCTTAACTGGTGGATACGATTTTGTTGAACTTTACAATCGTTCAAACTATCCAATTGATTTAATTAATATTAATATAGCAAAAAGAGATGAAATTACAAACATAGTTGAATCAATTTACAGTTTATCCTCTGAAAATAAAATTTTAGAACCACATTCATATATCGTTATAACAGAAGATAGTACAACAATTAAAACAGATTATGAAACAGCCGGAACTTTTGTTCAGTTAGCAACAATGCCAAGTTTCCCCGATGATGAGGGAAATGTTGTAATTATAGATTCAAAAGACTCTATTATTGATGACTTTACATATAGTTCAAAAATGCACTTTGCATTATTAAATGATGAAAATGGAGTTTCACTCGAAAGAGTTGATTATGAAAAAGCAACAAATGAAGCATCAAACTGGCATTCTGCTGCCGAAAATGTTGGTTTTGCAACACCCGGTTATCAAAATTCGCAGTATAAATCAGATAATGTAATTGTTGAAAAAGAAATTACAATTGAACCCGAAGTTTTTTCACCAGATAATGATGGTTTTGATGATGTTTTAAGTATTCATTACGAATTTGATGAACCCGGAAAAATTGCCAATATCAGAATTTATGATTCAAAAGGTAGATTTGTGCGTGATTTGGTTGATAATGAACTTTTATCTGTAAAAGGAATTATTAACTGGGACGGACTTGACAATGGTAACGAAAAAGTACGAATTGGAATTTATATAATTTATATCGAAGTATTTGACATGAATGCAAATGTAAAACATTATAAAAAAACCTGCGTTGTTGCAACTATGGCAAACTAATTTCTATTTTAATTGAATATTGGTAATGTTCTTTATTATATTAACATTACTAATATTCATATTTTTAAGATTTCAATTCAATATCAATTCATTTTTTTAATTATGAATCGCAAATTATCTCAAAAATCGACAACTTTAATATTAGCAACATCTGTTTCTTTAACTACAGCTTTACTGATTGCGTTATATTATTTTTTCCCAAATTTAAATATTTTTATTTATTCTATAATTTGTTCTTTAATTTCATTTATATCTGCCTATATTATAATATTTTATTCAATTCATTTTTTTGTAATGGATAGAATAAAACCAATTTATAAAACTATAGGTAGTATAACGCCTAAAAAATTATCAATTTACGAAAGTGCTGATAATATTGATATTATTTTTGATATTCAGGAAAAAGTTTTAAAATGGGCAAAAAATAAAACAAAAGAAATTGTTATTTTAAAAGAAAGTGCAAAATATAGGAAAGAATTTTTGGGAAATGTTTCCCATGAGTTAAAAACTCCATTGTTTAATCTTCAAGGAATGGTACTTACATTGTTAGATGGAGGAATTCACGACAGTTTTATAAATATCAAATATCTTGAAAGATGTGATAAAAATATTAATCGTTTAATTTCAATTGTTCAGGATTTGGAAACAATTTCAAAACTCGAAACAGGAGAACTAAAGTTAAATTTCTCAATATTTGATATTTGTGAACTTATAACAGATGTTTTAGATATTCACGAAATAAAGGCTCTTGATAAAAAAATTGTGCTTAAATTAAATAAAGATTCAAGTACAGATTATTTTGTATTAGCAGATAAAAAGCGGATATTTGAAGTTGTTAGTAATTTAATTACAAATTCAATTAATTATGGAAAAAATTTTGGTTTAACAAGCATTCATATTCATGATATTGATGATAAATATTTAATAGAAATAACTGATGATGGAATTGGAATACCTGAAAATGATTTGGCAAGGATTTTCGAAAGATTTTACAGAGTTGATAAAAGTCGTTCTACCGAAAGTGGAGGAACAGGATTAGGTTTATCAATTGTAAAGCACATAGTTGAAGCACATGACGAAGCAATAAATGTAAAAAGTAATTTAAATAGTGGCACAACTTTTTCGTTTTCGTTAAAAAAACATTCTAAAAATTATAAAAATGAACGAACAAATTAAAATTTTATTAGTTGACGACGAGGTAGATATTATTGATTTTTTGAGTTATAATCTTAAAAAAGAAGGTTTTGAAATTTTTACTGCATCAAATGGCGAAGAAGCACTTAAACAAGCAAATGATATTTTACCAAACTTAATTTTATTGGATTTAATGATGCCTGTGCTTGACGGAATTGAAACTTGTAAGTTGATTCGAAAAAATCCAAAGCTTGATAACACAATTGTTGCATTTCTAACTGCACGGGGAGAAGATTATTCTCAAATTTCTGGTTTTGAGGCTGGTGCTGATGATTTTATTACAAAACCTATTAGACCAAATGTACTCATTAGCAGAATTAAAGCTCTTCTTAAACGAATTTCGACAGATAATATAACTGATGACAAGTCATTAATTTTTAAAGATATTGTTATTGACCGAGAAAAATTTGTTGTTTCAAGAAAAGGAAAAGAAATTAATTTACCAAGAAAAGAATTTGGTTTACTCGAACTACTTATATCTAAACCTGATAAAGTATTTACCAGAAGTGATATTTATAAATTGTTATGGGGAGATGATGTAATTGTTGGAGACCGAACTATTGATGTACATATCAGAAAATTAAGAGAAAAAATTGGCGAAGAATATATAAAAACAGTAAAAGGTGTTGGTTATAAATTTGTCGATAAAATTTAATTTGATTCGTTAACATCGGCATGTAATTCAAATACATAAATATAATATTCGGTTTTAATGAGTAATTCATAACGTAGAGACAAGCCATGCTTCGTTTCAACAAACAAAAGATTATCGAATACAAATATGCGGTTTAGTCTAAGATACAAAGCTAACAATAACGTTGCGAAAATTGAAAAATATCAAAACTATTAACATAATGACTTCAAAATAATTTTGAAAATTTAAGTTTATATTATATTTTTAGGGAAAAAAAATTGAATGGAAAATCGAATTAAAATAATTAATCATAAAGGTCAAAATATTATATATATAAATTATGGCGGATTTACAGTACATACAAAAACCGAGTTTATTAAAACAATAGAAAAAGCAGCCGAATTTATGATTTCTCAAGGTGAAAATCAATTGACTTTAACTGATTTAAGAACATCTTTTGGAGATTCCGAAATTGTTGCTAAATTTAAAGAAGTATCACTAAAAACTAAAATATATCGAAAAAAAGCTGCCGTTGTTGGAATAACAGGAGTAAAATCAGTATTATTAAAAGCTGTAAATATATTCTCAAAATCTGAAGTTGTTCCTTTTGACACAATTGATGAAGCAAAGGACTGGTTAGTTAGTTGAAATGGTTTTAATAACTTAATTTCTCGTACACATTCACAAATAATTAATGTAATTCATTTAAAAGACAATAAAAAATTGCACTAAAAACTACTAATTATTTTATATTTAAATAGTTATTAATCTTTTCCAAAATCTAAATTGTAGTTTTATTTGGTTAGTTTAAAATATATAAATTACAAAACATTCAATTTAGATCGTTATTATTCTTAACGTAACAACATGTCAAATTAATCCTATAGCTTTTAATTCCAAATATTTATTTATTGTATTTACAGTCAGGTTTTTTGGTTCTGTTAGTATCGTATGAATTCCATATTTCTTTAATTCTTTAACTATTAACTTTTTGTCGTAATTCGTTTTTTCAGCAATTGTTTTAATATAAATTTCCTCTGTTGATTTAGGGAAAGAATTTAAAACGCTTTGTATTTCAGTATTTTGAAAAAATATCACTACAAGTAAATGACTTTTTGCAAGTTGTCTGAAAAATTTTATTTGACGGTTTAACGAATTAAGTGTTTCAAAATTAGTGTAAAGTAACAACAAGCTTCGTTGATTTAATTTATACTTTACCGATGTATAAAGTAACTCATAATTAGTTTCGAGATAATTTGTTGATTGATTGTAAAGCACTTCCATAATATTCATCATTTGGTTATTTCTTCGGCTAGGTGGTACAACCGAATGAATATTTTTTGAAAATGTAAATAATCCGGCTTTATCATATTTCAAAATTGCAATATTTGAAATTACCAACGAAGTATTTATAGCATAATCAAGTAGCGACATTCCTTCGAAAGGCATTTTCATTGTTCGTCCCATATCTACCAAACTAACAACCTGCTGTGATTTTTCGTCTTGATATTGGTTTACCATAAAATGATTTTGACGGGCTGTTGCCTTCCAATTAATTGTTCTATAGTCGTCTCCGAAAACATATTCGCGAATTTGCTCAAATTCTTTGTTGTTGCTTATTCTTCTTATTTTTTTCAATCCAGAATCTGTAAGTCTGTTTGAAATAGCCATTAATTCAAACTTACGCATCTGAATAAATGAAGGATACACCGGAACAACTTTATTTGTATCAAAAATAAATCTTCTTCCAATAAAATTCAGTAATGTGCTGCAATAAATATTTAAACTCCCAAAACTGTATTCACCTCTTTGATATGGATTTAATTCGTATTGAAATATTTTTTCGTGTCCCGATTTTAAAACATCTTTAATTAAAAAATCTCTAACCTGAAACTGTGGAGGAATTTCGTCAATTATCTTTATATAAATAGGATATGTATAATTACTTTTGATAAAAATCTTGATAAAATTTACATCTCCGTTTGAAAGTTTATCCGGTGTTATTCTATTTGCCTGAATAATATTTGAATCATTGTTGTAAAGTAAAATAAAGTCGGTAAAAATTAATACTATAAGAGAAATTAAAGTAATTTTTCCGATGAGGTAAAATATTGGGAAAAAATGTCCGAAAACAAAAAGTACAACATTTATAATCAAAACCAGAAAAAATCTGTTATTCAAGTAAATGCTTTTAAAAAAATTCTTCACAAGTATCAATTCTTTAATTGCTAAATTTTAGATTTTTAAATTTTCAGGAAGTTATCTAGGAACTTCAACACTTTCAATTATTGATTTAACAATATCTGAGGCAGTTGCTCCTTCCATTTCTTTTTCAGGAGTTAAAATAATTCGATGACGTAAAACAGGATAAGCCATTTCTTTAATGTCTTCAGGTGTAACAAAATCGCGACCATTTATAGCAGCAAAAGCTTTACTCGAAATCATAATTGCTAGCGATGCTCTTGGCGAAGCTCCTAAATGCAAACTGCTGTTAGTTCTTGTTTTACAAACAATTTCTGCTATATATTTTCGTAGTTTTTCTTCAATTAATATTTCTTTTACTTTTTGTTGGTAATCAAATATTTGTTCTTCGGTAAAAATTGCAGAAATCTGTTCAGTCTGAAGTATTCCTTTACTTTCGTGATTTTTATTTAAGATTTCAATTTCTTCATCTAAAGTAGGATAACCGACTTCAATTTTAAATAGAAATCTATCTAACTGAGCTTCCGGAAGTCTATATGTTCCTTCATGTTCTATCGGATTTTGAGTTGCAAACACAATAAAAGGTGGTGGCATTTTGTAAGTTGTTCCATCTATGGTAATTTGTCGTTCTTCCATTACTTCAAATAATGCAGATTGTGTTTTAGCTGGAGCTCGATTAATTTCATCAATTAAAATAATATTTCCGAAGATTGGACCTTTGTTAAACTCAAATTTTGAAGAACTTATGTTAAATACATTCGTTCCCATAATATCTGAAGGCATTAAATCGGGTGTAAACTGAATTCGTGAAAATTTAGTTGATATTGTTTTTGCTATTAATTTTGCAGTTAATGTTTTAGCAATTCCTGGAACACCTTCAATTAAAACATGACCATCGGATAAAATAGCTACAAGAAACTGCTCTACCATCTGTTCCTGACCAACAATAACTTTTTTTAATTCTTCTTTTAATTTTTCGGTAGCAGTTTTTAGTTGTGATAAATCTATTCTGGTTTCAAATAATTCCATATTTTTATTTATTGATATTTAAAGCACAATAATACAAAAAAAATTGAACTTTTTGTTTTTTGATAAACAAAATGATGGTCGAGTTAATCTAATTTACTCAATTAATAATGTGCTTTCCTTTATTAAACCTAAATTAAAGTGAAAAGTTAATAACCATGTTAAAAAATATTAGGAATTTCAAATGCTTCCAATATCTTTTTTTGACGTTTTGTCAGAACCGAATAATTCTTTGTTTTATCGTCTAAAATA
>Ga0316608_1000311_pt1 | contig 24261 bp, 23 predicted proteins | sample MIS2016152B_MG_FD_207673 | JGI IMG/M metagenome (GOLD analysis project Ga0316608, IMG submission 207673) | Microbial mat bacterial communities from Middle Island sinkhole, Lake Huron, Michigan, United States - MIS.2016.152B | ecosystem: Environmental > Aquatic > Freshwater > Lake > Sediment...
TACTTCGGGTAGCCCCTATATACCCTGCAATGTTAGCAATTAATTTTTTGAATTACAAAATTTCAAAGAACTTTTTTTGATTAATTTTCAATATTTTATCTACTTTTGCTTAACTAAACGACATTGAATACTAAATTCTTATTTTCCGTTTCTTTAAAAATTTTCAATGGAATCCAATTTTTCTTTAAAAATTTAGTCAAAATAATTCCTTAATTCTTTTTCCCGAGACAATACAAATATCCATCGCGAGCTGCTATATATACTTTGCCATCCATGGCTATGGGGGAGGCATCGTATATCATTCCTTCGAACTTATCGAGCATATCCACTTTCAAACCCTTCTTGGTCATTTGATATTGAAAAAGATAAACGCCAAAATCGCTGGCGGCTATGATTTTATCGCCCACAAAAATAGGAGTAGAAATGGTGCCTCCAATTTCTTTTTTATATAAAAGTCTTGGGCATGGAAACATCGTAACACTATCAGTGCCCAAAACTTTTTTGTTACCATCGAGGGAATCATGCTGAACGATGTATAAAATTCCATCAACGCCCGTAAATGCACACAAATGAACATTATCTCCGTCAAAATAGGCATCATTTACGCTAACAGAACCAATGATGCCACCTTCCCAGTGTGCAAAAGTTTTGTTTTCAACAGGAAAGAACCATTCTACCGCTTCATTTCCTTTTTTTAGAGGATTTAACTTATAAACCCCTCCCTTTCCTTTTATGTATTGCTTTTCGACCGGAACAAGCAAGCATGAATCATAAGTTACAGGACTCGAACCATTCAGATCGGAACCAATTTCAAATTCCCAATCATTTTGGCGGGTTTTTACATTATAGCCATAAACTCTGCCTGAGCCTGCCGTCGTAAATATTTTATTGTACAAATAGCAGGGAGAGGATTCTGATTCGATGTTTTCTACATGATCAATCAGGTCTTTCAATTTGTAATATTTTATTTCCTGGAAAATTCGGGGTTGAAGAATACCATCGCGCATGACTACGTTTTTTGCATCCGGGTCGAATACAGTAAAAATCGCATTTTCCAATCCCAAATAGGCTGTATCTCTTATCACTAATGGTGATCCATCACAATCCCTACTATAACTATCTGTTTGTCTAATATTTAAACGCCATAGCTCTTTGCCTGTGATGTAGGAAATTCCTCTCAGACTGGGTGTAATTTTGGCATCAATTCCCAGCCCGACACCTCTTCGGCTTCCTTGCAGGATTACATATCGGTTCTGAATTGAATCTGCATTGTGGTTTACCCAAATCGTACCCGTTCCTTTGAGTATGTCGTCAAATTTATATTGCCAGACTATTTTTCCAGTCTTTGCATCAATTTTTTTCAAATTATAATCAAAAGCCCCAATGACAACATAATCTTTGTTCTTTTCCCGAACAAAAAGCGGTTGTCCTGTCCATCCGGCACCCGACCAAATTTTATCGAAACCATAAGCGGGACTTAAACCCGAACCCAGATTAAGTTTCCAAATCACATCTAATTTTTCGGGAGCTTTATTTCCATAATAATTCCTTTTCTCATTACCCAAAAAAGTTGATACTTCTACTTTTATGCTATCCAAGGATGTCCGCATTCTTTGAACGAGACGTTTGTTTTGTTCATTTTTTGAAGTATTAATCATTTGATTATAAGCTCCTAATAAATCCTTGTGTTGAATTTTTTGTGAGCTGATCATGAATTGATTTATACTGGCTTCCGGAACTTGTTTTGCCTCAGGATAATTTTCCATGAAGTTTTGATAGGACTCAATGGTGTGGGTTTTCATTGCTTCCTTGTAGGCCAATTCTTCTAAACGAGACTGAGCATCCTTTCTTTGAATGGCTTGGGGGAATAGAGCAATGAAGGTTATATAATCCACCATGCTGTTCCTTTTTCTGACCACTTCGTATTCCAGGCGATTTCGATGTTGAATAATATCATTAATTCTTAAATCATTATAAAAATACTTAATGTATTGCCAAGCCCAATTCAAAGAATCGGTGTATTTTGTTTTGAAAAAAAGTTCATCGGCTAAGCTCCATCTGTCTGATTCAATCATATCTTTGGTGATATTCGGAAGTTTCTTTTTGAAGGTTGCTTGCATTTTTGGCCAGGCATCGAGTGCTTTATTATAGTTTTTTGCAGAAACAAAAAAATCATGATTTGCAAAAGATGTATCAGAATAAATTCTGGCCAAACCATAATAGGCAAAGGCATCAAGAGAATCTTTGAGCAAAGACTTTTGAAAAATATCAACTGCTTTAGGATAATATTTTACACCTTTGTAGAAAGAACTAAATCCTTTTTTTGAATCTTGCGCTACAACAATTTGCAAAAAAAGAATCGCTGCCAGGAAAAGAAAAATTTGCTTCATCACCGTTATTATTAATTACTTCACAATGGTAAATAAAATCTGCTGATTTGAATTCAAAGATGAAAAGAATCTTCAATAATAAAAAAAATCTGAATTATTTTAAAATATGATGAAAAGATATACATTTGCGTCGTTTTAAAATAGAGTTTATAAAATTATTTATAGAGTATTTGTCATGGCAAAAGTTGAAAAAGAATCGGAAGCGCCTAAGTTGGAAGCCGTTGAGGAAGCTTTAACAAGAACAGAGCAGTTTATTGAAAAAAATCAAAAAGTAATCATTATTGCTATTGCAGCAGTAATTTTGGTTGTGGGTGGCTATTTGGCCTATAAAAAGTTTATCGTTGAAGAAAACGAAAAAACGGCTCATGCTCAAATGTTTACAGCAGAAAGATACTTTGAGGCAGATTCCTTCAAACTCGCCTTGAATGGAGATGGAAATGCAGATGGATTTCTGACAATTATTGAAGATTACGGCGGAACAAAATCGGCCAATCTTGCCAAATATTATGCAGGTCTATGTTATTATAAATCTGGTGATTACGAGGCCGCTTTAAATTATCTGGAAGATTTCAGCGCAAAAGATAAGATGTTGTCCTCGATTTCACAGGGCGTAATTGGGGATGTTTATTCTGATAAAGATGATTACGAAAAAGCACTGAAATATTATCTGAAGGCAGCAGACAAAAATCCAAATGATTTCACATCACCTTTGTACTTAATGAAAGCTGCGAGGGTATATGAATTTCAAAAGAAATATGATAAAGCGCTTGAACTGTATGAGCGAATTCAAAAAGAATATCCTCGTTCGAATGAAGGTGCAAACATTCAAAAGTATATTGCGAAAGTAAAAACCATTACAGGAAAATAACATGGCTACAGCGCATCATAGTCTTTCTGATTTTGATTACAAAGATGTTCCCAATGCGAAAGGTTGGAGATTTGGTATCGTTGTTTCTGAATGGAACAGCGAGGTTACATCGAAACTTCAGGAGGGAGCTATTCGTACTCTGATCAAATTCGGAGCATCCAAAAATTCTATCATCGTAAACTATGTTCCTGGTGCTTTTGAATTACCATTGGGATGCAAGTTTATGATTTCATCCGAAAAACCCGATGCTGTTATCGCAATCGGTTGTGTCATTCAAGGTGAAACCAAGCATTTTGATTATATCTGCGATAGCGTAGCATCTGGTATTACCCGCTTAAATCTTGATCACAGTGTGCCAGTAATTTTTGGCGTGCTCACAACAGATAATCTTGAGCAAGCCCTCGACAGAGCTGGTGGAAAGCATGGGAATAAAGGCGATGAAGCAGCAGTTTCAGCTATAAAAATGGTTCAACTTGCACAAAATTCTACCGAGTTACCTTTTTAGATTTTTTTATTTGTAAGCAGAATGCCCCGAATCAAATTCCCTTGAGTTTGATTCGGGGTATTCTGCTTTAGAATGTGATATCTTTATTGCTGTTTTTGTTTGGTTGAAATAGGAAAGTATGAACACCTGAAACAGCGCAAACTATTTTGTTGCATTTCTTCTAAATATGCTTACAACATCAAATCAAAGCACTCAATAGTAAGTACGAGATGCATTGCGTTTCTCTGTTCGTCTGAGTTACAACTTGAGCCGAACGTGTGAAGATTTTTGATAAGTAGAGAAATCGATTTAATGAAGAATCCGAAACAACAATTCACGGAGCAATTCTTTTGCACTTGAAGAAACATCACCGATGCCTTTTGATTTTGCATCAAAATCGCGCAAAATGGAAATAATTTCGACCGTTTTTTTAAGTGGATACTTCTTGGCTGCTTCCTTGTAATCATTTAAAAAATAAGGATTTACACCCAGAGAAGAGGCTATTATTTTATTATCTGATTTATCGGGCAAAGCGTGATAGGTAAGTATTTTTGTATAGAAATAAAATAGTGAAGAAATAATCAAACTGATATGATTTTCTTTCTGATTATCACCAAAGTAATTTATGATTCGATTGGCTTTCAGAATATCTTTTTTGGTGAGAGCCTTTTGTAATTCGAATGTGTTGTATTCTTTGCTTATCCCGATGTTTTTTTCAATCATTTCAGAGGTGATCTTGCTTTGCCCCTGAGGCATCGTAATCTTGAGCTTGTCTAACTCATTGGCTATCTTGGACAAGTCATTGCCCAGATACTCGGTGAGAAGGCGCGAAGATTCAGGATCTATGGTTAATTTTTCATTCTTTAAATAAGAACTTATCCAAGTGGGTACTTGATCCTCATATAATTTTTTGAATTCAAACAAGCCACCAATTTTATCGAGAGCCTTGTAAACTTTTTTTCGCTTATCGAGGGTTTCGTATTTATAATTAAAAACCAGAATTGTGGAATTCAAAGGTTTTTCGGCATAAATAGCCAGATCGTCAACAGACTTCAAATTTTGAGCCTCCTTTACAATGATGATTTGATGGCTGGCCATCATGGGAAACCTACGGGCAGAGGTAAGTACATTTCGTATGTCGGTATCTCGGCCGTATAAAATTGTTAGGTTGAAATCTTTCTCACTCTCTGTCAGAATATTGTCCAAAATGTATTCTGTAACTTTGTCTATATAATACGTTTCTTCTCCCGATAAAAAATAAATCGGAAGGTAGTTTTTGTTCTTTAGGCTTGTTATGAGTTGTTCAAAATTCATCTATCCAAAAATTAATGCCTGATAAAAGTTAAGCGAAAGAAATTTTGAATATCGATTGCGTTTGCTCATTTACCTTGAAGCGATCGTCTATTCTAAGACCTGAAATCCAACAAATTACATTTTCGGTTTCGAAAATCCAAACTTTTTCTTTCTGGGGCAAAGATAACTTTTTGTCGATAAAAAAATCGCTTAGCTTCTTTTTCTGTTTCATACCCAAAGGGTGAAAAATATCACCTTCCTTCCATTTGCGAATTTTAAGCGGAAACTTTATTTTGCAAGAGTCTAAGCAAGCAATTTGTGCGTCTCTTGTAATCGATTCTTTATTTGAAAATTCTTCGAAGGAAAAATTGAAACCGGAAATGCCATATTGATCCTGAACTTCTATAAAGCTATCATATTCATGGATATAGTATTCGCAAATATCTTCTTTTCCGATCTTTTCAATGATAAGAAATTCCCTGTCTTTCACAATTTTGAAATTTCGGGCAAAAAAAGTTTTTCCGCTTTGAGAAGTAAGACTTTCGGCGATTTGCTCAATGGTCTTGGAATGAAAGTCAAAATCTTCCAGCATTTCGTGTAGAAAGAAATGCGGATGACCACTTTCTATGAGTTTGGGGATATGAATAGAAACAGCGTTTTCTTTTTCGTTCCAAATATTTTGTTTGATTTTTTGGGTCAAATCATTGAGAATTTTGTGGGCTTCATTCAGTTTTTCAATATTTTTTGACATAGTCTCCAAATACGATGGATTGATTTTCTCAAATACCGGAGTGATATGCTTTCTTATTTTGTTGCGAGCATATTTATCTGACAAATTGCTGGAATCCTCTCTGAATTGTAAGCTACGCATTATACAATATTCCTCAATTTCGAAACGTGTAGCAAAAAGCAAAGGACGAATGATATACCCGTTTTTTGCTTTTATTCCGGTAAGTCCTTTTAATCCTGTGCCTCTCGCAAGATTTATATGAAAAGTTTCAATAATATCATTTTTATTGTGAGCCACAGCGATATGATCGAATTCGTAGGAAGCTCTGATTTCTTCAAACCATTTGTAGCGCAAATTTCTTGCTGTTTCCTGTATCGATAGGCTTTCTTGTTCTGCTATTAAAGAAGTGTCAAAAGTGTGAACAAAAATAGGGAAGTCGTATTCATTGGCAAGATTTCTGACAAATTGCTCATCGCCATCGGACTCTTCTGCCCTTAAGCTAAAATTGACGTGAACTATAGCGCAATTCAAACTCGCTTTGCAAAATAAATCGAGCATGACAATGGAGTCTATTCCACCACTAATTGCAAGAAGTATTTTATCATCAACCGAGAAAAGATTATTTTTCTTATTATATGCGATGAATCGCTGAAGCATCATAAAGTTTTCCTTAATTTATTAAAATAACTCAACTTCAATTTTTTGTAAATAAGCGGTGATATTCATCCGATTATCAATCTTAGATACTGAAATTGTTAAGAGTAAATTGATTTTCTCACCTGACTTGTTATTAATGAAAACTTCAAATCTTTTTCTGACCAACTGATCTTGGTTGGCATTCATGTAATTGCCCAGATAATCGGGTGACTCAAGCTGTGGTGGCAGAATCGTGTTGATATGATTGCCTACCACTTCATCTTTGGAAAAACCCCAGATTTCTTCGGCTGCTTTATTGAACAAAATGATTTTTTTATCCTGATCCATGGCTACTACGGCATCAAGTAAACCTTCCAACGACATTTCATGCAACGCATTCAATGTATTCACTTCCTGATACCTTTCTAAAATTTCCAATTTTGCCGATTCCAGATTTTGACTCAAAATGTCTTTCGATTTGAGCAATTGTTCTTCTTGGTTTTTAAGCTGCTCATTTTGTTCATGAATTTTAATTTCTGCCAATTTCTTCTCCGTAATTTCATGACCGATGAAAATGATTTTAGAAACATCATTATACATATCATAAACAGCCGTAAATGTACCTCTAAACCACGCTTTCAGGCCATCGATTCTGTACAAACAAAAATCATCTTCGTAGGGAACACCATGGATTACCTGACTCCAATGTTGTTTGAAATTCGTAACATCTTCTTTCGGCAATAAGGAGAAAATGCTTTTGTCTCTTAACTCTATAATCGTATAAGTCAATGCATTTAGAAATCGAGTGTTCAACTCTATAATTCCACCGTTGGTGTTAAATTCACCTTTGATCGATGATTGATTTAAGGCAGAAATCTGCCATTCATAGTCAAGGCTTTGCTGTTTTTCTTTGGTTACATCGATGGCAAGAAAAAGTACTTTTTGAACCTTGCCGTCTGTTCCTCTAACGCAAGTGTAAGTGGCCATTGTCCAGAGGTCGAAACCTTCCTTGGTGATATGCTTCATGTAGTTTTCATAGTGTCGTCCACCTTTGGCAAGACCTTCCCAAATTTTATTGAACCACTCCAAATCTTTGACACTGATAAATATTGAAATGTGCCTTCCTTCAACTTCGGCATTGCCCATGTAGCCCAATTTGGTAAGAAATTTCGTATTGGCGTACAACAAGACGCCGTTTACATCATATTCTGCCCTTATCAGCGTGTGATTTACCGAGTTCGTAAAGCTGATGAATTGCTCGCCTTGTTTGGCTGCTTCTTCTTGCGTTTTTTTTAGCTCCTCGATGGCACGTTTCAATGTTTCTTCTTGGTTTATCAGTTTCTGCGCTTTTTCCTGTGAATCTTTGAATAGTAGATTGGTTCGGTCTGCAATTTTTACACTCAGGATAGCCGAGGCAATACTTTCTCCAATTTTAACAATAAAATCGATTTGATACTTCTCGAAAATTTCAAAAGATGCCAACTCTATAACTCCCTGTAGCTGATCATTGGAGATCAATGGAACAAGCAACAAACACCTGGGGTTGGAGGTGCCTAAACCAGAGGTAATGGTTACATAATTGTCAGGAATATCGGTCAAAAAAATAGGTTGCATTTCGATTCCGCATCGTCCAATGAGTCCTTCTCTTAATTCGAAGGTTTTCTGAATGTATTTTTTTCTGTCATATGCGTAAAATGCGGTTAATTCAAAATATTTATTGTTATCATTTTCATTCAGAACAAAAAATCCTCCTTGATTGGCTCCCAGATAATGAATCAGATTGAGCAATAATTCATTCGACAGTTTATCAAGATTTTCCTGATTATTGCGAAGTATTTCACTGAAACGAGCCAACCCTTCCGTAGTCCAGTTTCGCTGTTTATCTTCTTTGATCCGGTTTTCATTTTCAATTTTATTATTTTTTATGCTATCGCGAAGATTAAGAAGAGTTTTACCCAATCCGTTCAAGTCATTACCCGATTCCAGATGAATGTCGATTTCTCCCTGAGTTAGCTTATCGGCAAATTCTTTCAGCATTCTGGAACTTGATTGGTAGGATTTGATTTTTTCCTGCAATTCAATCTGATTGACCATGAGATGCCTTGTATAATAAAGCTTTGAAAATGAAATTATTAAAGGGAGTAAATCAATGATATAAAGTAATATATTTTTTTCATGAAGAAGAACAAGGTTTTCTCTGTTCAATTGCAAATTCGAATGACTAAAAACAAGAATATATGCAACAATGAGAATGATCAAACCAATAAATAATCCGAAGATTGCGGCGGAAGCAACTTTTATTTTGTTTTGCGCATTCACGACTTTGGGTTTTTATGATTCAAATAATAAATTTAGCTCCAAAAGATAATAAAAATCAAATGTAGCAATATTTTTTTTAGAAAAAACATTTGATGGAAAAAAAATCAAAATAGGGATGGATGAGATGATGACTTAGTGATTCTTATGCACTTTTAGAAATAAATCCTTATTTCAGGGTTTTGTTCAGAAATGTCCGATGCTACCAACTCAAAAGGTTTACGGATATAGAATACCTGGATTTTAGCATAAAAGCAATGAATTCAGAACTCCTGATGCTCTGACTAAAAATCAGGAGTTTATCTAAATCTATTCGCAAACAAAGCTGTTGCAAGTTTTTTATTATAGTGGTTCATAAACAAATGCTTGCAGGTTATCAATTAATAAGGCTGTTTTCCCGGGATACCAAACATAACATTGAAATTCATCAAGTACATTTCGAATTGCAGGTGTTTGATAATAAGCACTTATTGTATTCCATTGATTGTATTTAATTTTCTCTCTGTCCAATCCAAAAGTCCAATAACCATAGAGCCAATTTTTTCTGGCAAATTGGTATCAATATATAGGCGAGGATACCTTGGCTGATGCTATTATGGACAGATTGGCAGTTAATGCTAATTGAATAGAATTAAAAAATCAAATTTCATTAAGAAGAAAAAATTAATAAATTTGCCAAAATTTCAATTCCTTTTTTTTGTACACTTTGCTCAGGAATCGGTTGTACACTTTCGTCGGAATTTTCAATAATGGCAAGGGTTTTTTAGAAATGCCCAGAATAATTGACAGATTGCTTTGCTTTATTCTGAAAGCCTCATTTTATAATAATATACCGTAAATTTCTGTAGATACGCAATATATTGAGTATCTACAAGATCTGTCAATTATTCTGGGCAGTAAAGAATTACGAGATCCATTATCTTCGCTGCCTGCTCAAGGGGATTACCTTCGATTGGGTGCCTTGATTATGCGATTTTTCATTAACCATTAGCCATTGATCATTATTGTAAGACCCACCCCCAACCCCCTCCCAAGAGGGGGAACTTGCTAATCAGCGTTTTGTGCTTAATAGAAGAGTTTGAAAATATGATTTTATCAATTTTCAATAAGTCATGTTCAAAGCTAATTTCCCCTCTTGGGAGAGGACTAAGGGGTGGGTCTTTGATAACCGCTTAAGTATATTACCTTCGATTGGTTTCATGATTTTGAGTTTTTCATTGATCATTAAAACTTGACGCTTCATTGTCCTGCAAGACGAATGAAGGTCTATCTTTGCACAAAACAAATCGAAATTGCCGAACTTTTTGCGTTGTAATAAAATCATTTTACTATTTTGAGATTGAATTTTCATAACAAGATATACAAAAAGTAATACCATTATCTCCTAATCTTTTCATGTCGCTTGGAGAAAACTCCATATTACACTGTTCTTCATATTCGTAAATCATCCAAATAGATATCTGGTCTCTTGTTATACCAATTTCCTGTAATTTATCATATTTACCTTCTAAGATGCTTAAAAAGCAATCAATAAAGTTTGTATAGGCATTATCCTTTACAACCAATTTATATCCCCAGGCAACCTGGGGATAATTTGATTCAACTCCCAGAATTTGGGTTATTTTATCGGCTTGTTCTGAATTTGCAATTATTTCTAAACTAAAAAAGTATCTCATATCATCACTAATAAAAATATTAAAAATCAAGAAAATCTAATGCATTAAGACCTGTTTGATAAACTTTCCCACTATAAGTGCCAGTTCCTTTTAAAATTATTAGGCCTTCTTCTACAGTAACATTAGGGTTTGTTCCCACAACTTTAGCGAAATTCCCAGCCTTTTTTAAAATACTCTTCTTAGTTACAGCATGAAACAATTCTTTGCCAACATTCCCAAATCCTTTAATAAACAAGTTGCCACCTTTAAAAGGTGTTGGTGCGATTCCCGTTATTGGGGCAAGTCCTGTAACCTTTCCATCAAACCCCACAGAATATGGACCATGTAGTTCTTCCGAATAATAGAGCAGACGCATAATCCCAGAAGCTACTACATGACTCCATTAGTTGGTCTCCCTTTTCATAGAAAATTTTTGCATCAATCCCTTTGGGGGCTACCTTTATTGCCTCTATGTCAGCTAAGGTAAGGTTGTCGTATGACCATCCATAAACTTGCAAGTGACCTACGATAATATCCGGCGTACCCAGATTATTATAACTTGGAAAATTAGACATAACATCTGCCCTTTATTATAGAGAAAGGCAACCTAATCCTCTACTTTTTCTACTACAATCTCATTACACCAGAACTCCATCTTTGAACCTTGTTCAAATTCTAAATAAAAATATGAACATTCTTTACTATTAAATTCCATCAATCTTCCGTTTTTTTCAAAACGTCCTCTGTATATATTGTCTATTGTGAGATTTTTGATTTCAGAAAAATTTGTAAATTCAAAGTTCACTATATCAACATTCTCAAATTTAAATGAAATTATGTATCCTTCAATAGTTTTCTTAAAAAGAAGAATAAGATAATTGTTTCTAATGAAATACAATCAAAATCATTATGAAAGTCATAATATACATTTCCAAATTCAAATTGAGAAAGATTTCTTAATAGTTCTATATTTTTCGAATTGATTTTCATATCATTGTCCCTTTAAAAATTTTCTTACTACATTCAAATCTTGTTGTGTCATAGGAATAGCTTTTTTATTAGCCCTTGTTACACTTTTCACACCCTCAAAAAATGTACTTCTCTTATTGGCAACTTATAATCTTGAATAGATCACATTTCCTATTTGTTTAAAATTCTCAATACTATCAGTCTTATTAAAGGCTTTAGTTTCTACCGTATTACCGTCTGAATTTGGCATAGAGATAATATAGTCATCATTAAAAAGAATTTTTACACCAAACGGTTCAGGATTACCTTCTATTTTTAGAAATTCTATCCCTTCAATTTCGTTGCCAATAATATTATTTAATAATTCGGAATTTGTTACTTCATAATACTCTTTACCTATCATCAAATTTTGATCTTCTGCATTCATCCACATTTTTATTCTAGGGTGAAAATCTTCCCAAGAATATTTATTCTCAGGGAGTGATTCAAAAGAAATGTGGGGTGACCATAATTCATCTTTATCAACACTTACTATACATAGTTTATTTGGCTCATTTTTGAATACGAAACCAAAAGAAATATCTATCTCAGATACATTTTCTTCGCCCCAAGGTGACCAGACAACAAGATATAACTTATCAACTATTTTTCTAATTAATTCTTTAAACTCAGTCATACAAATTATTTTAATGGTCTTGCTAATTGATACCAATTATTTGAAGTCTTATTTATAACAGTAATAAATTCACCATTTTGCTTTGTTACCATCATTTTGCCATTATTGGTAATATGCATTAATACATCATCACTTTGCCCACCCCAACGACCAATCCGAGTCAATGAGGGAATAACGTTGTTGTAAAGTTGATTTGCAGCACTTCTTAATTGCGGAATCATTCTTTGAAGTTGTTGTAGACTATATCCTCCCAAGCCTAGTTCATCTGCGTGTTTTATTAAATGACCTTTAGCATTATTACCCCAACTTAATACCTGGCTGCTCGTATTAGCAGCCCCGAAATATAATAAACCAGCCTTTATAGCCCCAATCCCCGAGATCGCCATTAGATCAAAAGTATAATCACAATCTAATCTACCATTATACTTTGGATAGAAGTCTGGATCATGAGGATACCACTAAGCTCTACTTTGTGCCTCAAGTTCTTCTATTGTAATGTTATCGGATGTCCATCCATAATATTTGTTAATTGTACAAATAAAATTTCAGATAAAAAACAGTTCAAAGTATTTTAAAAAAACATTGCTACATTATTTGCAAAAAGCCCAGTTTATGGCTTTTGCTTTATTTAAAATGTTGTTGATTTTCCTTAAATTGACCCGTAATTCCCTGATTACTTAAAAAAACTGACGCTTCGTATGAAGATGCAAACTTAAATGTGAGCACTCGTTTTAAAGGATGGAATCTATACTTCAAAGAAAAACTTAATATCATTCACAAGTTCATCTTCACTCTTAGATCGTACTTCTTTAACCACATTTATATTATCTCCATTTTCTTCGTTTATAATTTCTAAATCATAATCGTACATTATATTATTACCTTCGTAGTTATAAGTAGAAATATAAATAAGTTTATTGCTCTTTTTTAAACCTATGGCACAAAGATCAGCTTCCCAATAATCGACTATCTGAACTATGCTAAAATTATTTATAAGTTTTAGTCTTTCAATTAAATTAGTTATTGATTTATCTTTATTTATCATTTTACAAATCTCCCGTCTATTAATAGTTTTCTTACTGTGGTGTTTCCACTTCTTAAAGCTTCTTCAACTGTCATATTTAAATATTCACCTGGAAATACAGACCTAATTGAAGCTTTTCTATAAGTAGTAATAAATGATTCTACAGGTTCATCAAGACTATTTAGTACCTGTCTAGCAACAGGACTATTTATATTTAACTTTAATTTGGAGGCCAACATCTCAGCTCTCGATGCAGCACCAAGACTTCTCATAATTGATCCAGAATTGGCCAACTCGGCGAGTGTAAGTTCAGCGCTTACAATTCCACCAACGGCCATATTTATACCAATATTTATTATTAAACCATCTATCCTCGCCTGAACAAGATCAGGATGGTAGTACATATTGCTATTGGGATTATGGCATTGTCCGCAAAATCCAAACCTTGTTTCAACTTGGCCTGTTTGTGGTTTCCCCCCTATTGTCGCCTCTAGTTCTTCTATTGTAATGTTATCGGATGTCCATCCATAATATTGCAAGGGACCTACGATAATTTCCGGTGTACCCAGATTATTATAACTTGGAAAATTAGACATAACATCTGCCCTGTATTCTGGAGAATTAGAATCTCTTAGCATTTGTTTATTCATAGATGCTTTATTGTTTTCGTAAAATTCATTTGCTTTTACATTTGTAGCTGAATTTAATGCATCTGCATCTGTAGCGCCTGCACCTGCTACCAACCCACCGGAAGAAATACTTGCCAAAAACAAACATGATACTGCCACTCCTATAGCCATACCTAAGTAGGTTTTGCCTGAATTCCAATCCCATTTAAGTGTATTAAATTCCCAGCCATTGGCAATGGCTCCTCCCAAATATGTTCCAGGTCCAAGAAGACCTGCAACAGCAATAGTGCCAATACCACCAGGAATAGAAATATTACCACTTGGGATTCGTATATTTCAACGGATTATTCAAACAATAAGAATACCGATTAAACGATTGTGGATTACCCGGTGCCTGCACATAATTATCCGGTGCTAAAAACCTGCACAATTGAGGATCATAAATACGACCATTCATGTTGATGAGGGTAAACTCAGGGATCATTTCGTGGCCTGCATAGCCACATTTAGGCAGCATGAAACTTCAAAGAACTTTGAGGCAAATATAGGAAAATATTTTTTGGTTTCAATGCTTTTTGAAGAATTTGAAAGTAAGGTTTATTTGCTTTTTGGTATATGGTTGGATGTGAATAAAAAAGTATGTATTTCTATATTTCTTGTTTGCTGAAAAACAAGGAATCTCCAATCCAATTATAAGCAAAAATGCAGGCAAAAGCCTGCATAAATGATACGATGGCGGTAGAACCGCCGCTGAAATTTAGTTTGTTTTCTGTAAACCATAAGAAACAGATTAGCAAGGTAATTACTAATCTATTAAAACAATATTATGACAATAAAATTCCATGATACAACCTGATATCACTACTTTATAGTTAATTACTTCCAGTTGTGCAGAGGAAATATCTTCAATAATTATCATATTATTATCAGAGATTGAATAATGATCTTTCTTGATTTCAATGGCTTTAACTTTTTCAAATTTTATTTTGTTTTTCATTCCGTCTCCTGAAATAAATTCAATCTCAATAAATAATCCATCATTTATATGCCCGAAATAATTTAATGCAATTGTTCTTATTTCTATAAATGAGCGAAGCAATCTAAATATCTTTTCCATGTTTATTTTTTTTACAATTAAAGATTAGAAACACAAACTTTAGCTTTATAGGGGAGAGGGCAATTCATTCCTCTCAAAAAAAACCTTTTTAAATTTTTCTAATTTTTCATAGGGTTCATGGCTTAAAGCAATTTCCTCTACATAATTATTAAAATCAAAGGCACAAGCATCAATATTATTCTCGAATGCCGGATCAACAGTTTAATAACTTCTTGTTACTGTAACTCCAATTTGTCGAGATAGTCTCGGACATAAAGTCATATTCATTTAAGGAAACTATCTTTCCTAAAGATAGTTTCCTTATACAATTTCAGCTTTATATTAAAAAACGGGTAATTCATTCCTCCAAAAAAGCAGTATTTTAAGTTTATCTAGTTTTTCAAAAGATTCTGTGGTGAATATTATTTCATTTATAAAGGAAGGAAAACCTAAATCCGATTCTAAAGCTGTTAAAATACAAGAAATTAGTTCTTCCTCTTCTTCATTAGGTAAAATATCAAGATAAAATCTGATTTTAATCCATTCTTCTTCTTTCCAATCACAACATACTAATCTGAGATGTTTGCTTATATACTCTAATAAAGCACGTTGGAATGATAACTTAATATCTATTATTTTTTCCATATTAATGTTTTTTATCTTGGCATCCAAGGTACTATATGCACTTGACTATTTGAATTTATGTGAACAGTTCCATAGGAAGTTATCCCTAGGTTTTGGCTATTAAATTGTGATACAACTTTGCCAATATCATAATTAAAGGTTGTTATATTATTGTTGTGCTTCTCATTTCTCATTTGTGTTTCCGTTTTGAATATACTCCATATACTTGTCACCATCAGCCCAAAACCACCATTTTTCTTTCATCCAAAAGGAAGAATCGGGCTTTTCTTTCAAGTAAACAAACTTGTAAGACTTTATAAAATCTAATTTAGACGAATTGTTATAAACAATGTCATTTGTATTCAAATTTTTAGAATATTCAAGCCATAATGTTTCACTATTTCTAATTACATATTGTACCTCAAAACAAGACGAATTATAAAAATCGTGATGGATATATTGAACAGTTATTTTATTATCCTTAATAGTATATGTACCGCATGTCGGTAAATTCCTAATATATTTTTTATCGGTTAAATAGTAATCATTAAAATTATAAATCAATGAACCATCTTTAAAAAACATAATTGGACAACAATCTGTTTGAATGCCATTATAATAATGTTTACTAATAAAATAACCATCAATTCGAATAACGCTATCTATATTCAAAATGGTGTTCTCAAATTTCTGTGTAAAATTATAAGTAACATCTGGAGGTACGTTTAATAATACCGGCGAACAGGATGTTATAATAATTAAAATGAAATACAATGCATTTTTCATTGGTAAATTATTTTATCAAAACTTATTTTCATATCCGGTGCTAAAAACCTGCACAATTGAGGATCGTAAATCCTTCCATTCATGTTTATTAAACCAAACTCATCAATCATTTTATGACCTGTGTAGCCACACAAAGGAATCTGGCTTAAACTTATGTTATTGTAACTCCAATCTGTTGGGTTGCGCCTGCGCCCCCATGCATCAAAGCTTTGCTCAAATATTTCATTACCACCCTGATCCGTCAAAACCAATGGACTGCCCTGATGTTCTATGTGTTGGTAAAATGTGTTGCTGCTTCCAAAACTTTTTAAGTTAAATGCTGTAATGCCGGAATGTGTAGAAATATAACAGATTTCTTTTGTACCATTGGCATCTGTTTCTTTTTCATATAAACCGCAATACACTTTTGAACGTTTCAGCATATCATTTCCGTAGTATTTCATGGTGTTGCGGTTGCCACCTAAATCGTAGGTAAAATCCATTTTTTTGATGCCATCAAGGATTTGGGAGGTCATGCCTTTATGGTTGTTTTCAAGCAACAAATTTTTGCAGAATATGGATGTTTTAATTTGCATGTTTGAAAATGGATTTTTACGAAAATCTTACTTGGCAAAGATAGGAAAATTGTGAATAATTTTCAAAAGATTTCTCTGCATTAATTCGCATGAATAAATTTTCATTGTTCATTGTAATTTTCTTACTTTTTGCTTGATCAAAAAGTAACAAAAAATCAAGAATATATTAACGGACTGAGTTTTTCAGAAATGCCCAGAATAATTGACAGATTACTTTATTCTTTCTGAAAGCCTCATTTTATAATAATATACCGTAAATTTCTGTAGATACGCAATATATTGCGTATCTACAAGATCTGTCAATTATTCTGGGCAGTAAAGAATTACGAGATCCATTATCTTCGCTGCCTGCTCAAGGGGATTACCTTCGATTGGGTGCCTTGATTATGCGATTTTTCATTAACCATTAGCCATTGATCATTATTGTAAGACCCACCCCCAACCCCCTCCCAAGAGGGGGGACTTGCTAATCAGCGTTTTGTGCTTAATTTGGAGAGTTTGAAAATATGATTTTATCAATTTTCAATAAGTCATATTCAAAGCTAATTTCCCCTCTTGGGAGAGGACTAAGGGGTGGGTCTTTGATAACCAACCGTTTAAGTATATTGCCTTCGATTGGTTTCATTATTTTGAGTTTTTCATTAACCTTTGATCAGTTATGCATTAAAAATTCTAAAAAATCAATAAATTTGATAGGTAATATTCACTTTCAAAGGTCATATATTGAAATACAGCAAATGAAAATTCAAATTGTTTATAAATAGTTTCAATCCATTTATTTTTCGGAATTAGAAAACAAGTTATTTAGTTAGAATTAAAATAATTATAAAAAATTTGGATTATGAAAAAGATATTTTTTGTTATCAGTTTTCTATTTGTATTATTTCATTTGTATGGACAAGGGTATTATAATATCGATTCATTACTTGTAAAACTTGATCACTCCAGAATTGATACCCAGAAAGTTAACATACTAAATAATTTATGCAAAGCCTATTATATAGATGATAATTTAGCCCAATTTTTTATTACGAAAAGAACCCATTATGCCGAAAAAGCCTTAAATCTTGCAAAAAAAAGTGATTACAAAATGGGGGTACTGTCTTCATATATTAATCTTCTAAAATTAAATTATGGGATAAATCCTCAAAAATTTGATTCCTTATTCTCTGTTGCAGAGGATTTTTGCAAATCCACCAATAATAAATTTTATTTGGCAACCTTCTATCTGTCTGTCTCAAAAATCGAAATGGTAAAGATAGATTCCAAAAGAGAAGAATTGGCTCTTAAAGCGCTTGATTTATTTACTCAGTTAAAGGATACAAATAATATGGCAAATACTTATTTGCAGCTTGGTACAATGAAAGCGCATTGGGTTTTTTATTTCTCTGATAATAAGCCGGAAAAAGCAATACAATATTTTGACTTAGCTTATAAACTATACCAAAAAAAATTAAATGTCAAAGGAATAAATGATTGCTATATTGGATATAAAAATGCTTATCTTTACCTAAACGATACATCAAAAACTATTGCGATATGCAATAAGGCAATAAATGAGCTTGAAGGTTATGTGAAACTTTATCCAAAAAATAAAGAATTTAAAATTCAACTTGCTGTAATCTATTATCAGGTTGCTATATTATATCATTATAATGTAAAAAATACAGATAAATATATAAATTTAATCAATAAGGCTTCTGATTTATTAGAAAAATTAAAAAAAGAATTTCCCAACGATCTCGAAATTCTAAGTGTATTTACTGCGATTAATTATGAATATGGAACATTTTATCTTGAACGAAATAACATTGATTCTGCCCAAAAATATTATAATAAATGCAAAATAACAAATAATAAAGCTTATAGTTTTTATACCATTGGCACTTTTTTTAATATTGCTTATAATTATAAGTCAAAACTTTCTTTGTCAAAAGCTTATGAATACTATAATTATATCATTAATCTTATCAATAACAATAATGATTTACAAGAATTTTCAAAGCTCACCTATAAGTTTTTGCAAAGCATTTTCGATGATCTTGAAGATTTTGAACTTAGTGTGAATTATTACAAAAAATGTTATGCTTCGTTTATAAAAGAAAATAACTGGAGTGTTGAAAAAGAATTATTAAATGGGATGGCTTATGCGTATGCAAGAGCAAACAAGCCAGACAGCGCACTAATTTATGTGAATAAATCAATAGAAAAGAACTCAACAGATTCTGATTCATCCATTATAGTTGCAAATCTTTCGGTGTTAGGGATGATTTATGAAAAAAAGAAAGAATTCAAAAAAGCCATTGATTGCCACCTTCAGGCTCTTGAAATAAGAATGAAAAAATGTTGGGATAAATCGATTTTTATGCCAGATGGAATGGCCTACTGGGCAAATTATAGCTACATTGCCAGAAACTATTTCGCACTTCAAGATTATGAAAAAGCTTTCGAATATGTACAAAAAAGTTTGAATTCCTATAATCCAGATAATGAGCTAATAACAATTGCAAAAGTTGATTATTTATTAATGGCTAAACTTTATGATATTAAAAATAATCCAGTAAAAGCATTAGAATACTATAAAAAATACACGGAAAAAAACGAAAAATTTCTCGAAACACAAAGGGAGTTATTTTTTAAGCAAAGACTCGAAATTGCCGAAATACAAAAAGAAAGAGAAATGGAATTTGTGAAATTAAAAGCAGATAATCAAATGAAAGAATATCGAATGCGACACAAATGGATATTAATGCTTTTAATATTTGTATTTATTTTGATATTCGCTATTATTATTCTTTATCATTACAAACGATTAAAATCTAAGAACTGCGCCCTCAATGATCAACAAAAAGAGATACTTGCAAAAAATCAAGAATTAAAAAATAAAAACGATGAAATATCGACGCAAAGTGATGAAATTGTTGCACAGCGCGATGAACTTCAAGCTACATTAGATCATTTGAAAAAAACCCAGGCTGAGCTAATTCAATCAGAAAAAATGGCTTCACTTGGACAGTTGATTGCAGGAATAGCGCACGAAATTAATACTCCACTTGGTGCTATTAAAGCTTCTGTTGGCACTATACTCGATAGCAATAAACAAACTTTAAATCAATTGCCTGCATTAGTTAAAAAATTATCGAATCATGAATTCTCAGTTTTTATGGAATTGGTAAATCGAAGTGCAAAAAATAATATTCAAATCACATCCAAAGAAGAGCGTGAACATCGTAAAATCCTTACCGCAGAACTCGAACTCCACAATATTGAAAATGCTGATATGTATGCTGATATCTTGGTCGATATGGGCATTTATAACAATATTACAGATTTTATTCCTTTAATGAATGATCAGTTTATTCAAGCAGCTTTTCAGTTATCACTTCAAATTAAAAATAGTGAAAATATTAAATTGGCGGTGGAAAAAGCTTCTAAAATTGTATTTGCACTTAAGAGCTATGCACGCTTTGGAAATGCCCATGAAATGGTGCTGGCAAATATTCCAGACACTATAGATACGGTTCTTACGCTATATCATAATCAATTGAAACAAGGAATCGAAGTAATCAAAGATTTTGAAAATGTTCCAATGATTTTATCATATCCTGACGAACTAAATCAAGTATGGACAAATCTTATTCATAATTCAATTCAAGCCATGAAGGGCAAAGGAACTATAAACATAAAAGTGAAAAGTGAAAAGGAAAAAGCGGGCAATGAGATGCTTGAATCATTGGTCATTTCAATAAGCGACAGCGGTTGTGGAATTGCGCCTGAAAACATTTACAAAGTATTCGATGCATTTTATACCAATAAACCCGCTGGTGAAGGCAGTGGATTAGGACTTTACATTGTGAAACAAATTATAGATAAACATAAAGGCGAGATTTGGGTAGAAAGTGAAATAGGTAAAGGTTCCACTTTTTTTGTTGAACTACCCGTATCTGTGTAAACGAAATTTCTTAATGTTCACGCATCAATTGATAAAAAAATTGTTAATAAAATTTTTCCAATTATCTTTGGCAAAAAAAGCAAATGCAAAAAAAAGCAATCCTTTGTGTGGATGATGAAAAAGTCATTCTTACAAGCCTTAAAAGTCAATTAAAAAAAATGTTTGGATCTGATTACAAACTTGAATTTGCCGAAGATCCTCTGGAAGCTATTGAAATCATTGAAGAATTGATTTCAAGTAATGTCAAAATTGTTATTCTTGTTTCGGACTGGTTAATGCCTGGCATGAAAGGTGATGAATTTCTTGTGAAAGTTCATAAAAAATATCCTGATATTATAAAAATTCTCCTCACAGGACAAGCTGACGAAAATGCAATTTCCTATACAAAAGAACATGCAAATCTCCATGGTTATTTGCAAAAACCCTGGTCGGAAGAAGATCTTTTTGCGAAAATTGATTCAGGCTTAAAAATACTTGACAAATAATAGAAAATTCATGTTTTCAAATTATAGAAATTGAAAACTTTGTCATAATTTAGCAATGTATAACTAACATAAGATTCTGTCAAAATGAAAAAATCTATGATTATTTGTGTTGATGATGAAAAGGTCGTTTTAATTAGTTTAAAAACGCAATTAAGGCGGGCTTTAGGACAAGAAATAATCATAGAAACAGCCGATAGTGCAGAAGAAGCATTAATCATTTTTGAAGATGCCATTAAAAATAATTATGAACTACCCATTGTAATTTCTGACCACATCATGCCAGGAATGAAAGGTGATGAGTTTCTTGCCATTATTTATAAAAAATCTAAAAAGTCATTGAGTATTTTACTTACTGGTCAGGCAGATGCAGAGGCTGTAGGACGTGCGGTGAATAATGCAAAATTGTACCGATATATTTCTAAACCCTGGGATGAAGCCGATCTTGTTTTAACAATAAAAGAGGCTCTAAAAAGTTATAAACAAGATTCTACCATTGAAGAACAAAAAATTGAATTAGAAAAATACGTTATCAAACTCAAAGATTATAATGAAACATTGGAGCAGAAAGTCTTAGATAGAACAATAGAACTTGAAAATAAAAAGAATGAAATTCAAATTCAACACGATTTACTTGTAAAACAAAAACGCGATATTACGGATAGTTTAAACTATGCAAGTTTGATTCAACAAGCATTGCTACAATCTGATAATGTTTTAAAATTGAATTTTAAAGACCATTTTATTTTATTTAAACCAAGAGATATTGTTAGTGGTGATTTTTATTGGTTCAGGCAAATCGACAATCTGATTTATATTGTTGCCGCAGACTGCACTGGGCATGGTGTCCCTGGAGCCTTTATGAGTATTCTTGGAATTTCCTTGTTGAATGAAATTATTACAAAGTGCCACCAAATGAAAGCAAACGAAATTCTTAATGAACTTCGTCAGCGGGTGATAAACTCCTTGAATCAAAAAGGGCAAAAAGCTCAAACGCACGATGGTATGGATATTGCCTTTTGTATTTTCGATTCTGAAAAAAAAATAATTCAATTTGCAGGTGCAAACAATCCTTTTTATTTGATTCGTCAGATTGAAGATAGATTTGAATTATTTGAAACAAAAGCTGATAAAATGCCCATTGGAATTCATCCCAAGGATCATATCTCATTTAGCAACTTCGAAATTCAATTGCAGGAAAACGATTCAATTTACATTTTTTCGGATGGATACGTTTCGCAATTTGGTGGAGAAAAATGTGAAAAAATTAAAATGAAACCTTTTCAGGAATTATTATCTAAAATTCATAATTTACCAATGAATCAACAAAAACATAAACTTGATTATTTTCTTTCTGATTGGCAAGGTTTGAATGAGCAAATCGATGATATATTGGTTGTTGGGATAAAATGTTAGTGCGCCATTTAAAGATTCAAACCTTAAAAGTTTTTATTGTGAAAAGTAAATCTAATTATTAATCATGCGAATTAAGGGTTGAAAACGTTGAAATCTTCCTTTTAATATAATTATTCAACCTTATAATTGGCGTAAATAAAGATTTTTTCTTATTTTCTTTGTCCTTTTGCCTTGATGCAAAAGAACGAAAAAATCAAGAATATAATAACGGTCAGGGTTTTTCAGAAAATGTCCAAAATAACTGACAGATTGCTTTGTTCTTTCTGAAAGCCTCATTTTATAATAATATACCGTAAATTTCTGCTGATACGAAATATATTGCGTATCTACAAGATCTGTCAATTATACTGGCCACCAAAGAATTACGCAATCCATTATCTTCGTTACCCGCTCATAAGGATTAGCTTCGATTAGGTGCCTTGAGTTGGACAAAGAATGATAAATATTTATGGTTGAAAACTACTTTATAAATACTGAGACCGCAAAGAAGGCAGATCTCGATAAATATTAGATAATTAATGCAATTATTCAACCCTTAATTCGCATTATTTTATATCTGCTCAAGATACAGCAATTTTTTGGGTGAAACGACCATCACAATTTTTATAGTTTTAAACTTTTCATTTGCTGTGTATTGTGCCAATTGTATTTCTGCTTCCTTGAGCGCTTTCGCTACTGCCTTTTCTTCCTTTTCGGGAGTTTCAGCGTCTTGAGCTTTTATGTATTTTAATTCAATAATATATTCATAATTAATGTATTCTGTGAATCGGCGGTCAGATGTGAGGCTTATGTCTGCATAACCTTTGTTCATTTCTTTTTCGCTGATTACCTCATATAGATTGGTAAGGTTGAGCCAGGCGAGTAGAAAGGTTTTCAGCCCTTCTTCGTGGAAAACAAAATCACGAATAGAAACAGCTTCATAAAATTTGTCGAGAATATATTGTAAAGTAGGTTTCCATTCTCCGATTTTAGCCATGTTATCGAAAGATCGTTTCAGATAATGGCTATCAATTTTTAAATCCAAAACTTCATTAAAAGCTTTCTGAATATATTCCCAAAGTAAAATACGGATTAATTTATTTGGAATACAAAACGTAAATTCATTGGTTATTGATACTTTTTTGATCGAAATAAAACCCAGATAAAACAGCAAGGAAATAAAATTCTCTGAATCTATAAGTCGATTCTGCGGAAAGCTTCTAATTAAAGAACCTACAATTTCATCTTGCTCAACAACTTGTTTAAGAATATTAAAATTGCCGTTTAATTTTTTGCTTTCAACAATTAAAAAACGTAGTTTACCGTAATCGGTTCTAAGGTTTTCATCAATCAAATTATTTGGAACTTGGTTAAGCTGTTGATATTCATTTAAAAAATATAAAATGCAAGTAGAATTCGAAATCCTCTCCATCTTACCAAGTTGATCGAAGCAATAATTATTGTACCAATTTTGCAGCATTGGTTGTAGTAAAGCAAATTGCCCAGGCAAATAGTAGTTAAACATATCTTCCATTTCCTGGTTTGTAAATCCAACCATAGAAGCAAAATCGGGTTTAAGTGAAATATTATCCCCAATATTAAACCCACTTGTTACATCAGCCATTACCAATGGCGAAACGCCAGAAATAAAAAGTCTGTCTATTTCTCTACTATCTGTAAG
>Ga0316608_1000312_pt1 | contig 24235 bp, 16 predicted proteins | sample MIS2016152B_MG_FD_207673 | JGI IMG/M metagenome (GOLD analysis project Ga0316608, IMG submission 207673) | Microbial mat bacterial communities from Middle Island sinkhole, Lake Huron, Michigan, United States - MIS.2016.152B | ecosystem: Environmental > Aquatic > Freshwater > Lake > Sediment...
TTATATGAAACTTTTTTATACGAAAATATAATTAAAAATATTAAAATATTGTTACTTTATGTTAATTTTATTTGGCTAACTCAATTTTTCCATCTTATTTTTACTTTAGGGACGCACACTAATTATGTGTCTTTGTGTTTAGTTTTTTGTTGTAAAGATTTAAAATTTAATGAATTAAATACATTACCAGCTTTTTATATAAAATTCAACTCTTCTGTTTTTTGCATTTGCTGATTCAAGATTTGAGTTTACAAGAAGTTTAGCTTCTCCTAATCCTTTTGTAATAACCCTATTAGCTGATATTCCTGCGTCGGTAATAAGTTTTTTCACTTTAAACGCTCTTTGTTCTGAGAGAATCATATTATCGTCATAAGTCCCTGTTTGGTCTGTATGTCCTTGTATTTCAATTATAATTGTAGGATTTTTCTGCATAAATTCAATAACTTCTTCAATACCTTTTTCAGTACCTTCAACTATAGTTGTTTCATTCAAAATAAATTTAACATCAGGAAAATTAATAAGTTCAAATTCACGTTTAATGCTGTCTTGTTTTTCAATTTCAACCACAATCAGACTATCCGAAAATTCTACAAATTCAGTTATTTGGTTAAATTCCTGAATACTAATTTCTTTTGTTGGAGATGTAAATACAATGTCTGCATCTTCGTCGGTATCTAAAGCCATAAAATCGACGGGTTTATTTGAAAATGAGGTTATTATTGAATCTTTTCGGTTTTCGTCAAGAGCTATTTCAAGCAAAGTTGTAAATTCACCTATTGTATCAGTTTTAAAATCAATTGTATAATAATATTTCATTTTTTTATAAATATCCTCAAAAATAACATCAAATTGTTCGGTCTTATAAATTTGATAATAAGTACCTTGTGTATAAAAAGCAATTGCTTTTAAATAATCTTCACTAACAAAACTTCCAAAACCTATGGTATATATATTAACATCACTTCCAACAGTGTGCTTAAGAACTTGTCCTTTTGTAAGTAACGAGCTATTTTCATTTCCATCAGTAAGAATAACAACAGATTTTCGGTAATAACCTTCAGTTCTATCTAAAACATTAACAGCTAAATCTATAGCATCTAATAAAGAAGTACATCCACCATAATTTTTTAATCCGTTAACTTCTAAACCTTTAATTAATTTTTCTTTATTTGTCGAAAATTTTGTTTCTATTCCAATTTTATCATCATATTTAACAATCACAATTCCGTCGTTTGGGTTTTTATTGTAAATAAATTGTTTGGCTGCTTCTTGAATTTTTAAAGCTCTGTCATCACCCATAGAACCACTGTGGTCTAATACAATAGCAATTGCATTTGGTAAAGAATCTGCTGCATAATATTCAGTAACATTAAAATTATCAATCTTATAAAGTTTATTTGAAGTTTCAGATTTTACAAACAAACTTTTCCAGACATATCTCCATTTTTCTTCTGATGCTCCATAATAGTAAGTTCCATCTTTATCAATTAAATGTACTTGGATTCCGGCTGTATCTCCGTCTATAGCAATTGTTTTTAACGAAAGTTTAATTAAAATACTATCTTCAACATCTCCAATGTATTTAAAGTTTTTTATGGTGTTAAGTGTATATTCATCTGGATATTCAGCATCTTCAATAATAATATCTTCGGGGGCAGGGTAAACTAGAGTATCACCGAAAGGATAAAAAACCAGCCCGGTGCTATCGCCCATATCTGCAGCAATATCAATAGTTTTCACATAACCAATTTGTCCGTTTTTCTTTTTCAGAAAAATATATTTACTGTTTGGACTAAAATCTATAAAATTAACGCCCTCAATACGAGATGGACTTTGAACAATTACCGTAGATTTTGCAAAAATTGTTGGTTTACGCTCTTCACCGTTTTCGAGCAAAATGTATTTATAATTTGGACTCAAATGTCTGTTACGTACTTGTTTGTAAAGTGGGAAACGGTAACTTCCTATAACTTCATCGAACATATAATTCAATGAGTTATAGATTGTACCATCTTGAATATAATAAATGCCAACGCTGTTATTATCAAACGGAATAACCAGATTTTCGTTGTCGTAAATATCGTATTCACTGAGATTTATTTTTATATCTGTTTCTTTAAAATCGGCAGTAGATAAATAACTTACCAAGTTGTAAGTTATATTATCGATACAAAAAATAATTTCATCATCGGCATATTTTGCATACAAAATTAAATATTTTCCGTCTTCGGTTGTTTTGGATTTTGTTTCGTCAAGTACTATAGGGCTGTAAGTTATGCTATTATCATTTTTTACTTCAAGTTTAAGATTTCTGTTTAATTCGTTAATAAATGTTGATGAAGAAAACGAATTATTTTTTTCGTAATTATCAGAATTATATTGACTTGATAAAATTTTCCCGGATTTAATGTTAACGGTTGTAATTAACTTATTATCAGGGAAAAAGAATATTTCATTTGAATTAAATGTTTTTAGATTCTTTCCGGTTGCAGTTTCGAAAATAAAAATTCGGTCGGTGTTTGTTTTTACTATAATATATTTATCATCTTCACTAAAGGTTATATTATCAATAAGATAACTTTTAGAGATGTTAAATTTTCCTAGTTTTTCGCCGGTATATGCATCATAAGTGTACATTTTGTCAAAATCGGCAACAGCAAAAATACCCGATTGATTTGATATTCCGATATTTCTGACAAACTCATTTTCATATAATTTTTGACCTGTTACAATATTCCATACAGCATAATTATTTTGTATTTTAGCATAACAAATTAATCCGTCGTTACTTAATCCTATTTTATCAACTATAGATTTAGAATTAGAATAAAAATCAAATGAGCGAAGCCATAATGTGGTATTAATCTGATAAATATCAATAACATTGCTGTATAAGGTAACAACTTTTTCCTTATAACCTTTTCTGGTTCCGACAATTGTTGTGTCTTTAATTTTTCCGTCATATTTAGCTATCGCAAAAAATCTGCTGTTTCTGCTTGTAGTTGTTAGAAATTCCTGAGCAATTATACAATTTATTGAAAGTATGAGAATTAAAGAAAATATTACTTTTTTCATAAATATGTAATTTATTAATTTACAAGATAATTCATTTTTGAGATTATTGAAAATATATTTAAATAACGTTAAAATTTTAAAAGAAATTACTAATTCAGAAAAAATCTTATTAATAAAATGAAATAAATTTGTAAAATACTTATTTACAGATGCTAATTAATTTTATCACAAAAATAATTTCTAAATTATTATTTTAAAATTATTATTTTAAAATTAATATAAAACATTACATAACAATATCATAAAAATTATTAGAAAATTAATAGTTCTATTTTTTGAGAAAATAAGAGTTTACTATTATTTTTTTTTGATTATCTTCGTTGTTTATGATTAAAAAAAATATTTAGTGAAAAGCAGTTTAAAAATAAAATTAAAAAACTTAAATAAACTTTTTTATGTACTTCTTATTTATATAGTTGCATTAGTGTTTTTAGTTCAGATAGTGTTTTATTTTTTTTCTGAAAACATTTTTAAACCAATTATAAAAGAAAAAGTATATAATTTAAGTAGTAAGCTATATAGTGTTGAATTTGATGATATTCGTATAAATTTTATAAAAAATAAATTATATCTTACAAATGTAGTTTTAACACCTGATACATCTCTATACTCCGAATTAATTAAAAATGAGAATTATAACAATCCACTTTACGAAATTAAGCTTGACACTTTTTTTATAGATAATTTGAGTGTCATAAATCTTCTCAAAAAATCGCGAACATTAAAAGTCGAAACAATCGAATTCAATAAACCTTATCTTAAGCTTATTACAGTTGGAAATCAAAAAAAAGAAGTTGAAAGAAAAAATGAGTTTGAAGTCGCAAAAAAAGATTTACTACCTTTACTTTTCCGTTTTTTTAATTCCCTCGAAATAGACAAAATTATTCTCAAAAATGGTTTTTTTGATTTTTTAATACTTCACGATTCATCAGGAGAAACTTTTTCAGCAGATAATATTACATTGATTTTAAATAACTTTGATATTACACGTTCTGATTTTTTAAGAGATGAAGAAGTTTTATACACTAACGATATAGAACTGAAAATTGAAGGTTATGAATTGAAAATGAAAGATAAAATTCACATCTTGAGTGCTTCAAATATTTATATTTCTACATTAAAAAAAATGATAAGTTTGGATAATGCAACATTATCACCTAATCAATTAGATACTTTTAGTTTAGATACAATTAGCGAAAATTATTTTAATATCTCAATCCCAAAAATTGAACTGCTTAATGCCGATTTTGAAAATTTATATCTTAATAAAATAATTGATTTACAGGCTATTAAAATTAATAACGCAGATTTAAAATTGTATAGAAAAAAACACACCATTGATACACTTAAAACAAAGATAGACCTTTACAAAATAATTGAAGGCAACCTCGAATATATTAACATAGATACATTTACACTTGATAGTGCAAAATTATCAGTTTACGATAATATAAAGAATAAATTTCCAAGAACCAGCATTTCAAGTGTAACTTTAAATTTCTACAATTTTGCTATTAACTCACAAAATGTTAATAATTTAGATAAAATTTTAGGAGCAGAGAATGTAACATTGGAAATTAATAATTTTGAGCATAATTTAAAAGATAATGTACATGTTTTGTCGTCTGAAAAGTTATCATTGAATAGTAACGATAAGTCTATTCATGCAATAAATGTTAGTCTTTTGCCAAAAAATAAACTTTTTTCCAGTATTATTTATCAGAATATTAATAAAATAATTGTCCCCGAAATTTCATTAACCGGAGTAGATATTATTAGATTTTATAATTACTATGATTTAATTATCAATAATTTAGTAATTACAAATCCAATTCTAAATATTATATCTTATAGTTCTGATAACAAAGATTTTAAACGTACTGGGGATAATTTTCAGGACAATCTTACCAGCCTTACAAAAGAGTATCTTAAAGGAATAAAAATTAATAACTTAAACCTTATTTTTGGAAAATTTTCATTTCAAAAAAATTCGCTGAAAAAACAAACTGTAACTTCAGGAAATTTAAATGTTACATTAAATAATTTTGCATTTAATCCAAATTTGCCGGTTACAAAATTGTTATCTGCCGAAAATATTGATATATTGTTTACTAACTATAAATTATCTGTTCCCGAAAGTTTTCATGTTTTAAGTATCGATTCGTTTGAAATTTCTACTTTTAAAGAAGGTCTGTTTTTTAAAAATATTAAAATTCAGCCAACTGAGAATTCTGAACTTTATTCAGAAATGAAGAATAATAACAAGTCAATTTTACTCAATCTGCAAATCCCAAATTTACAAATTCTTGAAACAAATTTGCAATCTTCATTGCTTGAAGATAGCTTGACAATCAAAAATATAGATATTCCTAATGCAAATGTTGAAATAACAATTCTTTCAGGAAACAAAGAAAAAACACAAAAATTGCAAAATATTCAAAGTCTTAAATATAAAGCTATTGTAAATATAAATAAAACTGTTGCAAAAAATAAAATCGAATCTTTTTTAAACATAATTCAAATTGATAGCACAAACCTGATTGTTGTTAAACAAAAACAAAAAATAATTGACAGTATTCAGAGTTTTGCGTTGTCAAGTATTAATAAACTGATAATTAATCCAAAAAATATAAATATAAACGATACAACTTATCAAGCATTAATTGACATTGAAAGTAGTGCAAATGAAGCTATTAATAATTTGAGTAATAATAATTTATCAGATTTTCAGAATGATAGTATTTTTAAACTGACAATAAGCAAAATTTCATACGTAAATAATTCGAACGACAAAAATGTAATTGAAAAGGAAGAAATTTATGATTTAGTAGGCTCATTTCTAAATGTAATTGATATAGATAAAGTTAGTATTAATGATGGAATTTTGATATTTAATAATTATGTTGATTCTGAAGAAAAAGAAATATTCCATAATTCATTCTCAATCAACTTCTATGACTTTTATTTTAACCACGATTCCATATCTTCTACCAACAGATTTCTGTTCTCAAAAAATATTGATATAAAAATTGAAGACTATGTGCTTAATTTAAAAGACAATATCCATAAAGTCCTTGTAAAACAGCTTGAACTTTCAACCGAACGTTCCGAAATTATTCTTAACAGCATAAGTATTAGTCCTTTTACAAATGTATTTACACAAAATTCAAATAAATTGTACGCATTTTGTCCAAAGGCTGTTTTTACAAACATTGATTTAAATAAAATATATGAAGAACAAAAAGTTGAAATACAGAAGCTTTATTTGAAAAAACCTTTGGTAACAATAATTCAAAATGGAGAAAAAGTAAATGATAGTACAGCATCAAAAAAACTAACACAAGTTCTTCTGCCTTCAAATATTAAAACCCTAAAAATTTCAGAATTAGAAATAGATACCGGAAAAATTAAATTCATAGACAGTAAAAACATTACAGAAAAAACAGTTTTTCAGAGCGATTTTAATATCGATATAAGTAATTTTTTGATTGATTCTGTTACTTATGTTTCTAATAACGTGTTTCTTATACCAATTGAAAATTTGAATTTGCAATTTTTTAATTTCAAATATAATTTAAATGATAATATTCATTTTGTTAAAGCAGATAATTTAATCTATACATCAGAAAATTCGATAGTTAAAGCAAATAATTTTCAGATTTCGTATAATAAATCAGATACTGCAATTGTCTCAAAGTTAATTCTGAAAAAGAAGAACAATTTGATAGACTTAATGTTACCTGAATTTGAAATTTCCAATGTTGATATAAAGAAAATAATAAAAAACCATGAGCTAACGCTTGACGATATCATACTTAAAAATTCCGAAATAAGTATTCATTCTTTTACTTATTTAAAATCTGATAATGATAAACCTTTTAATATAGAAGATTTTGATTTATACCAACTTATTAAGCCGGTTCTAAACAAATTTGAATCTGAAAAAATTATTTTTACAAATTCAAAGTTTCTGTATTATTCTCATAAAAAAGAAATTGTTGATACTATTATTCTTGAAAATATTAATGGAAAAATTACCGGACTTGTAGTTGATTCAATTTCAAGACAATCAAGGAGTAAATTTTTATTTGCAGATGATATTTCAATAAAAATAGAAGATTTTTCTAAACTAATTGACGATAGTTTATATACTTTCAAAACGGCAGAATTTGGAATTTCAACAAAAAATTCAAAAATTTTTATAACAGATTTTGAGATAGTTCCAAATTACGACAAATCAAAGTTTTCGCAAGATTTATTTGGTTATCAAAAGTCAGTAATGGATATTAGTGGAAGAACAATTGAAATTCAAGGCTTTGATATTGTAAGTTTTTTAAATGACAAAAAAATTATTGCAAAAAAAATTATTTTAGATGGAATTGTTTTCGATTTTTACAAAGATATGCATCCTATGATTAACGATACAATAGTGCCTGTAAATCCGATGGATAATTTACGAAATATCAAAAAATATATAAAAATTGATACTGTTCTGATATCTAATTCAAAACTATCTTATGAACAATTAGCTGCAAATAAGACAGAAACAGGTATTTTAACTTTAGAGCAAATAAACGGTTATGCAATAAATATAACAAACGACAGCAATTTGATTGCAAATAACACAATTCTGATTGCTGATATTTATACAAAATTAATGGGTACAGGTAACACTCATATTACTATTAATTTACCTTTAAATAGTGAAAATAATTATCACGAAATTGAAGGAACAATTGAAGATATGAATGCAACTGATTTAAACGCATTTACAACAAATGCTTTTTCTGCATCAATAAGTAATGGATTTATTAAAAAATTGCATTTCAAAATTAAAGGAAACGATAGCATTTCGAGTTGTGTTATGAGAATGAACTACGAAAATCTTGCTGTAAATATCTGGGATATAGATAGTACACAACAAATTAAAAAGCGTAGTTTTTTATCGTTTATAATTAATAAAGCAGTAATAAGGCAGAATAATCCAAAATATGGTGTTTTCTTTCAGAAAGGAGATGTAATTTTTATACACGATAAAAATAGACAGTTTTTATATAATTGGCTACAACCTATTTTAAAAGCAGTTACGGCAACAATAGCCGGAAAAGAGACTGCAAATATGGTCGAGAATATACTTGCCAAAGTTCAGATAAAAAATCAGAGAAGAAAAGAAGAAAAAATTAAGGAAAAAATGATTGAATAATATTTCCTGATTTTTTACTGATTAACTAAACTGTTTTACAAGATTTTTATCTAAAGCATATATACACACTTGTTTAGCACCTTCCTGCGTATAATTATAAATTTTCATTAAATTTGAAATTAACATTTTGATATCTCTTCTTAATTTAGAATCATAAGTTTTAAATCCTGCTGAATCAAAATCTAAAATAGCTCTTCTAAAATTATCATTATTCAAATATGGGGCTAAGGCGTTTTCTTTCAAATTCTTTGTATATTTTTCGTATAATTCTTTAAACTGCTCTGTATCTTCAATATGTTTATTTTGAACTTTAATTTCCTGCGATAATGTTTTTGAAATATATTTTGCATGAATATCTCGTCTGAACGAAGTCCTTTGCATTGAAGTACTTACTGCACCCAGATAAAGAGCTTCAAAATTTTTGAAATAATCTTCGGTAATATCCAGCAAATCACCTGTATATACGCTTTTAACTTTTTCGCCAACATCAAAATTAATTGCAAACAAATAATTTTGTATATCTTTAGAAATCTGGTCTTTATTAAAATAGTAAATAGCTTCTTTAATTTCCTGTAAAATATTGAAATCATATAATCTCACCAACGAATCAATAAATCCAGCAGGTACAATAAAATCCGGCTCAGTTTCTTGAGGTAAAAAAAACTGAACAACAGTTTCCATTGTTATCAGTTTGTCATCTTTACCGAATTTTGTAATAAATGCGTTGAAAATATTCAGCGATTTTCGACCCGAAACTCCTGCTATTCCTTCTTTTTTAGATTCTTCAAAAATCTTGAGTTTCAATTCGTCAGTAAAATTATTTAAATCTTCTTCTGTTAAATACGAAGGCGTTTTTCCTGAATAAATATCCATTTTAAGAAGCAGCAAATCGTTGTCGATGTATTTTTTGTATTTATCTAAACGCTTTAACCACTGATTTATAGTTTCAGATTTCTTTTCGAGTCTTGTTGAAATCACAATTTTGGCAAAATTATCTAAAACTCTTGGTAAAAATTTTGCAGTAATTTTAGAACCGAATTTATTTAGATAAATTTCTACTTCTGTGTTAAAATCAAGTACATACGGGACATGAATTGTTGTTATTCTATCCTGAAAAGATTTTACATTTTGATAATGAATTTTGTCTTCAGGATTTACAAGTCCTACAAAAAAAGTTTTAATTCGTTCTTCCATCAAATCTACACGATGTACACCATCACTTACAATCCCGTGTAAACTCATCAATCTCTGAATGTTATTTTCTTTAATATCCATCAAAGCAAAAATTCCATTGTTTGTAAGTGCAAGATATGAATATAAAAACTTAATATCATCAGTGTTAAAAAGGTCATTTATCATATTTTGCAACTTTGGATTCGAAATTGGACCTTGTGGCGTTGGGTCTCCGGGATTAAAAATACTAACTCCTTCGCCAAATTGTCTGTCGAATTTAGTTGACCTTGCGTAAAGCATACTAAAAACTTCCATTGGGTCGCCAATTGAGTCCATAAGCAAAGTTGTAATCGAATTACAAATTGGGCATGGAATATCTTTTAAAACCCATTTAAACTGCTGCGAATTAAATAATAAATCCTTAAACCAGTCGTGAGGTATAAGTTCGTTTAAAAATTCGCTTCTGAATTCAACCGGTATTTGTAAAATAGGATGGTCGTGATTTGGACACGAAAAATCCAACGTTTTTCGGGCATATTCTCCTTTGGTTAATTGTTCAAGTGCATCTATATTATTGGTTTGCTCTGCTATATCAACAAGGTGTTTTTTAAAATGTTTAAATTTATCAAGTTTTTCTATGTCCAAACGCCAGTAAGTTTTGTACATTCTACCTTCCGGAAGGTTAGTATATTCTTCAAATTTTTGTAAAAGATTATTTAAAAATGTACTTTTTCCACTTCCGGGAGGTCCTTCAAAAAGATATATTCTGTTGTTTTGTATGCCTTTACGGAAACCTTTGACTAATCTTATAAATCGGTTAGTAAATATTCTGTCTGCAAAAAATGGATTATCGCAACCATTTACAAATAAATTACTTGTATCATAACTTTCAAATCCGGTTTGCACATCTTCTTTATTGTTATCCTTTGTAATATAGTGATATACCATATCGCTAAAAAGCTGAAAAATATTTCTGAAAACATTACAAGGGTCTTTTGATGCCAGATATAAAAAATCGTTGAAATTTACAGGAACTCGCCCTTTCCCATAACGGATTGAATTGCTTAGTTTTATTAATGCTTCCAGTTTTAAAGCTCTGCTCTGAAGGTCTCCTAAATTTTCCATAGAATAAATTTAATAAACAGATGTAAAGTAAAATTATTCGAAATTAATTGAAAAAATTCGTCTAATATTTTTTACAAGATATGAAAATTTGAGAAATTATTGAAGAGAATCTTACTTTTTTTTACTTTAAACTTAAATCTTTAAATATTATATAATTACAAGATTTGCAATAAAAACAATTCCACAGATAAAGCGAAAAATAACAGACACATGTACAGCATTGTGAAAAACTAAGGTTTCATTTTCGCACCAAATTAATTTTTATACCTATGTCCAAAGTTAGAATAAATATTTGTATAGTAGGTTGTTATATATTGGTTACATTTATTATTTCATATTAATATTCTACATTCCATTCTTTGGGTTTGAATTTGAAATCGTTTACAATTTCAACAATATTTCCTTTTTGTCGTAATACAAACAAACCTTTTTTGTAAGCATATTTATCTGCTTCACCTTCGACAATCATACCTGCTATTGCACCGTAAATTGTAACTCTACTTAAATCAATTCTTTTTGGAGCTATTTTTTTTATTTTCTCTAATCGTTCCAAATGTTCGTTAACGTCATCAACAGAAAGTGAACTTTTTATTTCAACAACAACTGCAACATTTGTGTTAATCAGGAGCAAATCTATTTCATAGTATTTTTGTCCATTTTTAAAACCTTCAACAGATTGAATTGTTGTTTCTATTTCAATTCCTTTTTCTTTAAAAAGTTCTACAATTTTCGGTTTTACCATTTCTGCAACAAATTTACCCCACGAACCGGATAATTCGCCAAGTTTTTTATCAAATTCTATTCTACTTTGATTTCTTTCTTCTCGTTCTTTTAACAATAAATTTTCAAAATTTTTACTTTGTTGTGAAATCTGCTTTGCTTGTTGTGCAAACAACTCTAAAATATCCTGTTTTGTTAATATCGTTTCCATGAATTCAACAATTTAATATCTGTAAATTTACGAAATTTTTGTTATTATTCAATTTGTTATTTTAAAAAGTTGCGAAACTTTTTATTCCGCAACTAACTTTTAAAACAATAACAACCAAATCTGTGGAAAGTATATTTTATTGAACAAAAATTTTGTTAACTTACAATTCGTTCTAAAACAGTTTCAACCAAATTTCTAACTGACTTTTTGTAATCTTTACTGTATTCTTTTCTTAAACGGTTTGCTATAATATTACAAACAGTTAACGCATTGTGTCCTAATAATTTTGACAATCCGTATATTGCAGAACTTTCCATTTCAAAGTTCGTAACTTTTAATCCGTTATAATCGAAAGAACTAATTTTGTCATTTAATTCCAAATCAACAGTTTGTAATCTTAAAATACGACCTTGCGGACCATAAAAACCTGGAGCAGCAATAGTTATACCAGTAATCATATCATGGCTGATTTTTTTCAAAAGTTCGTCTGAAGCATCAACAAAATATGGAGTATTTAAAATAGGATTCCACCCTGTGTGAGTTTTAAAAGCATCTTCCATTTTTTGGTTACATATTTTTTCGCGACCAGCATAAAAGTTTATTAATCCGTCAAAACCTATCGACATTTTTGAAGCAACAGGCATATCTACCGGAATATCAGCTTGCATTGCTCCAGAAGTTCCTATTCTGATTAAATCAAGAGTTTTGTGTTCTTTTTTTATAACTCGCTCTTTTAAATCAATATTTACAAGTGCATCTAGTTCATTTACAACAATATCAATATTGTCAGTTCCTATTCCTGTTGATATTACAGATAATCTTTTTCCTTTGTAAGTTCCGGTGTGAGTTACAAATTCCCTGTTTTGAGTTTGAAATTCTATTTTATCAAAATATTCCGAAATCATAGGAACACGTCCCTGGTCGCCTACTAAAATTATTGTATCTGCTAAATTTTCAGGCAATAAGTTAAGATGATAAATACTTCCGCTTGGGTTTAAAATCAATTCTGAATCTCCAATTTTTTGCATATCAATATATATTTAATTATTAATTTCTTTTTTTGTGTTCAATAATTTATTTTTGTATTTTATTTTGTCAAAGAAAATTACTTTTACGAAATGAAAATAAAAACTTTAAATTTGCAAAAAAAAATTATTTTATCAAAAACAAATTCAAAAAATAAATTATATGTTTTTAAAAAATACAATTAGGACTTTAATTTTTATATCAATAATAGGTTTAATATCAGGTATTAGTAGCAGTTGTAATAGTTCGGATAAAGAAAGTAAACAAAAAGATTCTTTAGTTCTTAAATGGAAAACAGATAATGTTTTTAAAATACCGGAATCTGTTTTTTTTGACGAAAATCGAAATGTAATTTATGTTTCAAATATTAATGGAAAACCTTCAGATATTGATAGTAACGGTTTTATCTCAAAACTTTCGATTAATGGTGAAATTATTGCTTTAGAATGGATTAATGGTTTAAATGCACCTAAGGGAATGGCAGTTTTTGGTAATTCGCTTTTTGTAAGCGATATAAATTATTTACGAGAAATTGATTTAAATTCACAACAAATAGTAAATTCGTATTTTGCTGAAGGTTCTGAATTTTTAAATGATGTTGAAGTTGATATAAAAGGAAATGTTTACATATCGGATATAGCAACAAATAAAATCTACATTCTTGAAAATAAAGTTTTAAGTATCTGGATTGATTCTGAAGAACTTAATCATCCTAACGGACTATTTTTTACCGAAAATAAATTATATGTAGGAAGTGGTAATGCAATTCTTGAAATTATTCCGGAATCAAAAAAAATAAATGTTTTACATGAAAATACCGGAAGTATTGATGGCTTGGAATCTATTGGAAATCATAAATTTATAATTTCAGATTGGAAAGGAAACATAAACTTAGTTAATGAAAATGATTCTATAAGTCTTTTATTATCAACCGAAAAACAGAATGTTAATGCTGCCGATATTGACTTTATAGTTGTAAAAAATCTTTTACTTGTTCCAACATTTATGGATAACAGAATTGTTGCTTACGAACTTATTAATAAATAGTTTACACTATATACTCAGAAAAAAGTAAAATTTTTAGACTTTTTTGTAAATCAAAACGTTATAATTCTTTTGTAACTTTAACTAACCAATAAAATGAAATTATTCAATATTGTATTAATAATTAGTCTAATAACAACTTATTTTACAAATATTTCCTTTGCTCAAATTGGAGGAACTGCAACTTACAGATTTCTTGATTTACCAAATTCAGCAAAAGCTGCTGCATTAGGTGGAAATAATATTACACTTAATACAAATGATATTAACTTGATTCACAATAATCCGGCACTATTAAATCCAGATATGGATAACAATTTTTCGATAAATTATGTACCATATTTTGCCGATATCAATTGGGGTTATGTTGCTTATGCAAAAAAAATGAAAAATTTTGGAACTTTGGCAGCTGGAATTCACTATATTAACTATGGCGAATTTATTGAAGCCGATGAATACGGAAACAAAACCGGAAAGTTCACAGCTGCCGAATATGCCGCAGATATTGTTTGGTCTAAAAAAATAGATTCATTGTGGAGTTTTGGATTAAATTTTAAACCTATTTATTCTGTTTTAGAGCGATATACTTCTTTTGGTGTAGCTGTTGATTTAGGAATTTTATACTATAAGCCATCAAAATTATTTTCGGCAGCACTTGTAATAAAAAATATAGGTACACAAATTAAGCCTTATTATAAAGGACATTATGAAAAAATTCCTTTTGATATTCAATTCGGAATTACAAAAAAACTTGAACATGCCCCGTTCAGAATTTCGTTTGTAGCTCAACATCTGCAAAAGCCAAATCTTAATTATCAAATTCCTGAAAATCAAGAAATAATATTTGACAGTGAAACTCAAACATCAAAAGAAAGCTGGTATATAAAATATCCTGAAATGGCTCTCCGACATTGTATTTTTGGAATGGAATTTATTCCTATTCAAAATTTTAATATCAACATTGGATATAATTTCCAGCGAAGACAAGAAATGAAACTGCAATCAAAAACCGGATTTACAGGTTTTTCGTGGGGAATAGGTATTTATGTTAAAAAATTTCAATTTGAGTATGGACATTCAACATTTAGTGTTGCTGGGTCTTCAAATATATTTTCGATAAAAGTTAATCTAAACGAGTTTATTACAAAAAAATAAATCAAAAATAAATTTCAATAATGGAATTAAAAAAGAAGATAATAATTGCAATTGATGGTCACGCTTCATGCGGCAAAAGTACATTGGCAAAAGATTTGGGTAAAGAGCTGAAATATAGTTATATTGATACAGGTGCAATGTATAGGGCTGTAACATTATTTGCTATTCAAAACAATGTTTTTGAAGGTGAAAAAATGAATACTTATAAGTTAGAAAATGAATTAAATAATATAATAATTACATTTAAATTTAATGAAACTACAAAAAAATCAGAAACTTATCTGAATAATAAAAATGTAGAGCAAGCAATTAGAGGAATGGAAGTTTCGAATAAAGTTAGCCCTATCAGTACATTAGGATTTGTAAGAGAGAAACTTGTTGCTTTGCAGCAGGAAATGGGTAAAAATAAGGGTATTGTAATGGACGGGAGGGATATAGGTACTGTAGTTTTTCCTGATGCAGATTTAAAAATTTTTCTTACTGCTAGTGCTGAAATTAGAGCAAAACGAAGATATAACGAACTGACGTCTAAAGGATATACAGCAAATTATGAAGAAATTTATGCAAATGTAATAAGTCGTGATAAAATTGATTCGGGAAGAGAAATTGCACCATTAAAAAAAGCTGACGATGCTATAGAATTAGATAACAGCAATATGAGTATTGAACAACAATATGTTTTTGTGAAAAATTTAATTTATGAAAAATTTGGAAAATGATTGATGTTGAAATAGATAATAGAGCCGGATTTTGTTTTGGAGTTGTATATGCAATTGCAAAAGCTGAAGAAAATTTAAAATTGGAAAAAAAATTATACTGCTTGGGTGATATTGTGCATAATAATGAAGAGGTTAAAAGACTTGAAAAGCTTGGATTAACAACAATTGACCATGAAAAATTAAAAGAACTCAAAAACGAAAAAATATTAATAAGAGCACACGGCGAACCTCCTGAAACTTATAAAATTGCTCTCGAAAATAATTTAATACTTATTGATGCTTCTTGTCCGGTAGTATTAAAACTTCAAAACAGAATAAAACTTGGTTTTGACAAAGCTAAAGCTGAAGATGGACAGTTAGTTATATTTGGTAAAAAAGGTCACGCAGAAGTAAATGGATTGGTTGGTCAAACTCAGAACAATGCCTTAATTATTACGAGTATAGACGAAATTGATAAAATTGATTTCTCAAGAAATATTTACCTTTATTCACAAACTACAAAAAATTTAGATGACTTTAAAAAACTTGTTGAAGAAATAAAAAAACGTATTGAAGGTACTGATATTAAATTTATTGCAAACGACACTATTTGTCGTCAGGTATCAAACAGAGAGCAGGATATCAGACAGTTTTGTTCTGAAAAAGATGTAATTATCTTTGTGTCCGGAAAAAAAAGTTCAAATGGAAAAGTTCTGTACGAAACCTGTAAATCGCAAAACCCTAATTGTTATATGATTTCTGAAATTTCTGAAATTAACAAAAGCTGGTTTGAAAACGTAAAAACTGTAGGAATTAGCGGGGCAACTTCAACACCTTTATGGTTAATGCAAAATGTAAAATCATTTATCGAAAATCTTTAAAATGCAAAATCTATCAAAAGAAATAATTGAAAAAGCGTGGGAAAATCGCGAGTTACTGAAAGAAAATCAGGTAATTGAAGAAATTAGAAGCATAATCGAATATCTTGATAAAGGAAAACTTAGAGTTGCAGAACCTTCTGTAACAGGTTGGAAAGTAAATGAGTGGATTAAGAAAGCTGTAATAATGTATTTTTTAATTCAGGATATGCAAAAAATGGAAGCAGGAATTTTAGAATTTTACGACAAAATTCCGGTTAAAACACAATATGATAAACTGGGTATCAGAGTAGTACCACATGCCGTTTCTCGATATGGTTCATATATTGCAAAAGGAGTAATTTTAATGCCTTCTTATGTAAATATTGGAGCTTACGTAGATTCAGGAACCATGGTTGATACTTGGGCTACAGTTGGTTCATGTGCTCAAATAGGTAAAAATGTTCATCTTAGTGGCGGAGTTGGAATTGGTGGAGTTTTAGAACCTGTACAAGCGGCACCGGTAATTATTGAGGATAATTGTTTTATAGGTTCAAGATGTATTGTGGTTGAAGGAATTAGAGTTGAAGAAGAAGCTGTATTAGGTGCTAATGTTGTTCTTACGGGTTCTACTAAGATTATTGATGTTACAGGTTCACAACCTGTTGAAATAAAAAACTATATACCAAAAAGGTCGGTAGTAATTCCGGGTTCATATACAAAAAAATTTCCGGCAGGAGAATATAATGTGTCATGTGCTTTAATTATAGGTCAACGCAAAGAATCTACCGACAAAAAAACTTCACTTAACAACGCTTTACGCGATTTTGATGTAACTGTTTAAAATAATTATTCATAACAATAGTAAATAGCTACAATACAAATATATAACTATTTTTAAAAATAGAATATTTTTAAAAATTGTTTTTTTTTATCAAAATTAACTTTTTAATAATAAACAATATAGTTTCGCTTCTTTTTTTATTAATTTTGAAGAAAAAACAGAACTTAAATATTAATACATTTATGTCATTTATAAATAAAATCTTAGCTTTAATATCTATCATATTTATTACTTACAACTTTTCAACCTCTGAAAATCCAAATTTTAAAAAAATCATAATTCAAGGAACTGTCATTGAAAAGACATCTAATGCAAAAATTGAATATGCCTCTGTAAGTATTTTTCAAAAAATTGATTCTGTTTTAATAAACGGAACTATAACTAATTCAGAAGGTTTTTTTTCTTTAGAAATTCCTTCAAGTGGCGAGTATTATTTGAAAATAACATTCATTGGTTTTGAAAATACATATATTGATAACATTGTTGTACAGCCTGATGAATTTTCAAAGAATTTAGGAAATATATATCTTGAAAGTAGTGCTGAAACAATTGATGAGGTTGTTATAGAAGCTGATAGATTGAGTTTTGATTACAACATCGATAAAAAAGTAATAAATGTCGATAACGCTTTTACATCTTCATTCGGTTCTGTAATTGATATTTTGGAAAATGCACCTTCAGTAAAAATTGATTTAGAAGGAAATGTAAGTATGCGAGGAAGTTCAAACTTTACAGTATTAATAAATGGTGTTCCATCAGTACTTTCTTCAAATGAAGCACTTGAACAAATTCCGGCAAGTTTGGTAAAACAAGTAGAAATTATAACAAATCCTTCAGCAAAATACAATCCGGAAGGAACAGCCGGAATAATTAATATCATTACAAAAAAGAATAAACTTCAGGGTGTTAATGGAATGTTTGATTTATCAGCAGGTACGTTTAACAATTATGGCGGAAATTTACTTTTAAATTATAACGCTTCAAAATTTGGTGTTTATGTAAAAGGTGATTTCAATAACAGAGTTAATATATCCGAAATTCAAGAAGAAAGTGAAATTAATAAAAATGATACCATTTTTAATCTTTTATCATCTGGCGAAACTAATCAAATTAGGAAAACTTCTTCTGGAAGTATTGGTTTTGAGTGGACTCCTGATACAATGAACACTTTTAATATCGAATTTAAAGTTGGACAAAGGGAAATGAAACGACCTGCAGAATTGGCATTTGAAGAATGGAATTCAATTGAAACCAATCATCTTTTAAGCAAAAGTACTGAAGATAACAGTATGGTTTCAAATTTTTATTCTGTAAATTTAAATTATAAACACAATTTTAAAAAAGAAGGAAGTAATATTATTTTTCAGATGACAGGGAAAATTCGTTCCGGTGAAGAGTATTCAATTTCAGACTCCTATGATACTGAAAATATAAGAATTTCAGGAAAAAAAGCAACAGAAACTGGTCCTGAAACCGGTTCAACTTATAGAATGGATTATATTTTACCAATAAATGATATTGACAAAATTGAAGCAGGTTTTGAAGGCAGTTTTGAATTAAGTCAGGATATTTACAAAATGTATTTTATAGATTTAAATACTTCAGATTATATTTTACAAAGTCTTTTTTCACATGATGTTAGCTATGATAAACGTGTTAATGGAGCATATACACTTTACTCAGGAAGTTTAAAAAGTGTTGAATATCAATTTGGAATTCGAGCCGAACATACATTTAATGTTATTAAACTAATTGACAGTCCATCAGATAATGCAAAAATTAATAGACTTGATTTTTTTCCAACCGTACATTTATCGTATGAGTTGCCTGAAAATAATCAATTTATGTTGAGTTATACACGAAGAATTAATAGACCTAGAGGATATTTTTACGAACCATTCATAACTTGGTCTGATGATTATAATGTACGACAAGGAAATCCGGCATTGTTGCCTGAATTTATTGGTTCTTACGAAATTAGTTATCAAAAAGAAATTGGACTGCATACTTTTACTACTGAATTATATTATAAAACAACATCACAGAAAATAGAAACAATAAGAATTCCTTATCAGGAAAATATTATTTTACAAACTTATCAGAATGTTGGAAAAGATTATGCTTTGGGTGGAGAGATAATAATAAACTTAACTTTAGCTAAATGGTATTTACTAGATTTAACCGGTGATTTTTATAGTTACAAAGTTATTGGAAAAGTTAACAATGTTGATTTCGCAAAAGAAAGTTTTAACTGGCAGACAGATGTATCAAATACAATAAAAATTGGGAATACTACTAAAATTCAGATTTCAGGAAATTATACAAGTCCAACTGCATGGTCGCAAGGCAAAAAAGCCGGATACTATTACATAAACGCAGCAGTAAAACAAACTTTTTTTGATAAAAGTCTAAGTCTTACTTTTCAGGCAAAAGATATTTTGGGAACTGCTAAAGATGAAATAATATACGAAGGTACAGGATTTTACACATACAGTTTATCAAAAAAGAAAATGCCATTATTGTCATTAAGTTTAAGTTGGAAGTTCAATAAATTTAAAAAAGAAACAGTATTTGATGCAATTGATGGCTCTGATTAATTTGTGGGTTTCAATTTTAAATCAATTTCATTAATTATCAAAATTACTGAAAATTATAATTTTAATACGTAAAAAAAATTTATTAAAAATAAATTAATTTCCCAGAATTTTGTTAATACATCTTTCTAAACTATTTTTCCAGTAAGGAATTGTAATTTTTAAAGTTTCTTTAATTTTTGATTTATTTAGTACCGAAAAACTTGGTCTCTCAGCAGCCGAATTGTACTCAGAAGTTAGAATAGGTAATACTTCGCAATTTAACTTTGACATTTTAATTATCTCAATGGCAAAATCATACCAGCTACATACACCTTCATTTGAAAAATGAAAAATGCCAGTAGGAATTTTTTTAGTTTTTATATATTCATTAATAATATGTACAATAACTTTGGCTAAATCTGCTGCATAAGTTGGTGTTCCTACCTGGTCGTAAATTACATTTATTTTGTCTTTTTCTTTTGCTACTCTTAAAATTGTTTTTACAAAATTTATTCCATAAGATGAATATAACCAAGATGTTCTTATTATCAAGTGGTTATTGGTCGTAGCCATTAAAATTTCTTCACCATCAAATTTTGTTTTTCCATAAACCGATTGTGGATTTTCGGGAAAATCTTCACTAATTGGCTTATTTGCAGTTCCTCCATAAACATAATCGGTAGAAAGATGAATTATTGGAATATGATATAACTCGCTCATCTCAGCCAAATTGCTTACTCCATAAACGTTTATTAATCTTGCCTTCTGATATTCTTTTTCGGCATTATCAACAGCAGTATAAGCTGCACAATTAATTATTAATCCGATATTTGAATTTTCTTCAAAGAATGATTTTACTTTGTCATAGTCTGTTATGTCTAATTCTTCAAAATCTGTAAAAACAAAATCAACAGAGTCGACTGAATTCTTAAATTCTTTTAATTCTGAACCTAGCTGACCATTAGAACCGGTTACAAGTACTTTTATCATAACAATATATGAAGTTATTATTTAATATTTTGTTAAGTTTCCTGACAAATTTATTTGTATATTTTAATTTTGTAATTTATTAAATCTGAATTAAATATTTTCAAATTATCTAATTTTCAAATTGTCAGATTACTTAAATTATCTGTTATTCTTTTCAACGAGCAAATGAAAACCAGTTACAAATATAGTTAAAAATAGTTATTTCAAATTAATTTACTTATAAAATCTAAAAATTATTTTGAGCATTTGAAAATAAAGGAAGTAATTTATCTTTGTCCGAAACTTTTTCGGCATATTTTTCAATTTTCCAGTCAATATTCAGATAATCATCATTGTAAATAATTCCACCTTCTGATGATTTATTATAAAACTCATCACATTTATAAAATACAACAGCAAATTCTGATAAAACCGAAAATCCATGTGCAAATCCCTTAGGAATAAGTAGTTGTTTTTTATTTTCAGATGACAATTCAACCGAAAAAACTTTCCCGAAAGTTAAAGATGTTTTCCGTAAATCAACAGCAACATCTAAAATTGTACCTTCAAGAACCCTTATAAGTTTTGTTTGAGCATAAGGAGCTAATTGAAAGTGTAATCCTCTTATAACTCCGTAAGATGATTTTGATTGATTATCTTGTATAAAGTTGTAATTCAGATTATTTTCTTCGTGTTTATGTTTATTATAACTCTCGAAAAAATAACCTCTTTCGTCTTCGTAAACTCTTGGTTCAATTATGATTAAATCACTAAATGGCGTTTCAATAATTTTCATTCTTATTATCAAAAAATTAGTTGTTTTATTTAAATCTTTATTTAATACTAATCAGATTAGTTTGTTTTCTGCATTTGCTATTCTAAATAAATAATCGCCATACTGATTGTTTTTCAGTGTTTCAGCAATTTTTAATAATTGATTCTTGTCAATATATCCTTTAATAAATGCAATTTCTTCGAGGCAAGCAACTTTCAGCCCCTGACGGTTTTCAATAGTTGCAATAAAATTTGAGGCATCAAGCAGACTTTCGTGAGTTCCGGTATCAAGCCAAGCCATTCCACGACCAAGAAGTTGCACATTAAGTCTGTTTTCATTCAGATAAAGTCTATTTAAATCTGTGATTTCCAGTTCTCCACGTAGAGATGGTTTTAAAGATTTTGCCTTTTCAACAACATCATTGCTGTAAAAATATAAGCCCGTAACTGCGTAATTAGATTTTGGTTGTTTAGGTTTTTCTTCAATTGAAGTTACTTTCCATGATTTGTCAAATTCTGCAACTCCGTATCTTTCTGGGTCTTTAACCCAGTATCCAAATACAGTTGCTCCATCTTTGATTTTTGCAGCTTCGGTTAACATTCCGGATAATCCATAACCATAGAAAATATTATCCCCTAAAACCAAGCAAACATTATCATTTCCAACAAATTTTTCACCAATAATAAATGCCTGAGCAAGCCCGTCAGGAGATGGTTGAATCTCGTAACTTATTTGTAAACCAAGCTGATTTCCATCACCAAATAAATCGTCGTACAAATGTATATCTTTTGGTGTTGAAATGATTAATATTTCTCTTATTCCGGCAAGCATTAATACCGATAACGGATAATAAATCATAGGCTTATCGTAAATTGGTATTATTTGTTTTGATATGCTTTTTGTAATTGGATATAGTCTGGTTCCGGCTCCTCCGGCAAGAATTATTCCTTTCATAAATATCAAAGTTAATTGTAATTATTTAGGTTAAAAAAATGCAAATATATAAAAAATATTGTTTGCATTTATGTACTGATAGGTTTATTAAAATAATTGGAAAAATAACTGCCGTAGAACACATAATTCTAAAAAAAAATCTTTACGTAATTCTCAAGACTGGTTTAAAAAACACAAATCTTATTTAACATTTTTTGTAATTTCTTTTTTATTCAAATCTTTTATTTTCTGGATTTAAAAAAAAACAATATTATTGAGTAACCTTTGACGTTGTTTAAAATTTTGGCAAAAAAATATTTTTATAAAAAAAAGCCAAGTTGTCATTTCCATGAACTTTTTCACCGTAAGGTAAATCTATTTGATGCAACTTCTGAAATTATAAAATATTAATTTGTTGTATATTGCAAATTTATTTCAGATTTACTTTTTATAACTTAATTGCATTCATCAAAGAGATTTCAAGAAATGACATTGCGAGGTAAATTATTAATATATAATTGTTTATATAAATTTTAAACAATGTCTTACAAATTTATTTCGAATCTTAAATTTTATAAATTATTGAATCTGAATTAAATATTTTCAAATTATCAAATTATAAAATTGTCATATTACTTTTTTTTTATGTTTATTGTATTAAAATTCATATTTTCAACCTTTATTGTACATTGCATAATATATTATTACAAATTTCAATATCTTTTTTTATATTTGCAATAGATTTAGGAAGCTAAAATAGTTTTTTTGCAATTATTATAAACACTTCGGAGTTGGTTTAAATTCAAAATAGCTACTTAAAAACTAAATATTTGTAGAAAAATAGATATGACGATTAATAGCAGTAAGCTACATTTTTAACCTAACTAAAAATCAAAAAATATCATTAAAATGAATAATAAAAAAGCAACTACCGATTTTGAAATTCTACCACTTATATCTCAAAGATGGAGTCCTCGGGCATTTGATAATAAAACTTTAGATTATAATGATTTAATGTCGATATTTGAAGCAGGAAGATGGGCTGCATCTGCTATGAACGAACAACCTTGGAGATTTGTGTACGCCAATAAAGAGAATAAAGAGTTATTTGATAAAATTTTTGATTCTCTGGCGGAAGGAAATAAAATATGGGTAAAAAATGCCCCTGTACTAATAGCTGCTTTTTTCCGAACCAAATATTCCACAACAAGTAAAGATAACAAAAATGCAAAATTCGATACAGGTCTTGCAATTCAGAATATGACTTTGCAAGCACTTAGTAAAAATATTTATTTACACCCCATTGCCGGATTTGACTTTGCAATTTTAAAATCAAATTTAGAAATATCAGATAATTTTGAACCAGCATTAATTCTTGCAGCAGGATATCTGGGTAACCCCGATATTTTACCTGAAGACCTTAAGACCAGAGAACTAGCCATAAGAATCCGTAAAAATTTAAACGAATTAGTTTTTAGTTCAACAGCAGGATTTTAACTCTTGAAACAAATTACATCTATTGATTTGTGAAAATAAATTTAGTTTAATTTAAACTCATAAAAACGCTAAGATACAAAATTTTATTATTTTTTGTACTAGTGTCATGTCAAACATTAAATGACGCATAAATTTCAGGTGAAAACACCTGAAATGTGCAGATAATGTTGCACTTGTCAGGTGTTTTCATCTGACAACTTTCTCTTGAGTGTCATGTCAAACATTAAATTACGCTTAAATTTCAGGTGAAAACACCTGAAATGTGTTGTGATTGATGCACTTGTCAGGTGTTTTCACCATAGCCATCAGGTTAATTTTTAAATTGCTAAATTTAAGGTATTTATAATTAGATTT
>Ga0316608_1000314_pt1 | contig 24030 bp, 16 predicted proteins | sample MIS2016152B_MG_FD_207673 | JGI IMG/M metagenome (GOLD analysis project Ga0316608, IMG submission 207673) | Microbial mat bacterial communities from Middle Island sinkhole, Lake Huron, Michigan, United States - MIS.2016.152B | ecosystem: Environmental > Aquatic > Freshwater > Lake > Sediment...
TTAGTGCACTACTAACACCTTTTATATGAGCAAATGGATTTACTTTTCCTAAAACTTTGAGAATAATTGGTAATGTTACGCAAAAGTGAAATAAAAGTCCTAGAATTACAGTTAGCATATATTTTCCCAAATTAATTGTAGTTGCAAGTATATCTTCTTGTTCAACAACAACTTTAGCAACAATTCCAAAAATACCAAAAGGGGTAAATTTTATAATAAACTGTACAATTTTCATAATCACTTCCAAAGCAGAATTGAAAAAATTTGTAATAACATTTTTGGGTTTTTCTCCCACTTTTGTGATAAAAAAACCAAATAAAAAAGCTACGAAAATTATTGATAACATGCTATTTTCACTTCTAAGTGCCTCAAAAATATTGGCAGGAACTATTTCGACAATTAAATCTAAGATGGAACTATTTCCGAGTAACAAATCATTATTTGCTATTAATTTTATATCAGTTCCAACCCCAGGTTTTATAATATTAACCAAAAACAATCCTGTAAAAATTGCTAATATACTGGTAAATATGTAAAAAGATATTGTTTTTAATCCTAATCTGCCCAGATTTTCTGAATTACTTAAATTAGCAATGCCTGAAATAATTGATGTTAATGTTAATGGTACAATTATCATTTTCAGAATATGAATAAAAATATCACCTATCCAACTAATATATTGAACTTTATCGGGTAATGTTATTCCAAAAATTACAGCTAAAACAAGTGCAATTAAAATTTGAGCAAACAATGGTAGTTTTATTCTTTTCACTTTTTGATGTTTTATGAATTAAGCAAAAAATTTTCAATTGCCAGAATATAAGAATTTAATCCGAAACCAGTTATGGTACCACAACAAACTTTTGATAAGTATGATTTGTGTCTGAATTTTTCGCGATTGAATACATTAGAAATGTGAACTTCAACTACTTTTGTTTCGATACCAGATACAGCATCTGCAATTGCTATAGATGTATGAGTATAAGCTGCTGCATTTAAGATAATTCCGTCAAAAAGCAAATTTGATTTATGCAACATATCAATAATTTCACCTTCTGAGTTCGACTGAAAATATTGCAACTCAATATCTGAATATTTAATTATCAGCTTTTCAAAAAAATCTTCAAAAGAAAGGTTGCCATAAATTGAAATTTCTCTTTTTCCGAGCAAATTTAAATTAGGACCATTTATAATCAGTAGTTTCAATTTTTGTAAATTTAAGTATCGGTAGTTTGAAATATTTTTAAAATTTATGTTTATATTGATAATAGTTCGTTAATTTTTTTAAACCACAAAGTACAAATAGAACACAAAGCTATGAATTCTAAATAATTAAATAAATGTTGATAATAAAGTATAAATATCAATATTTTAATAATAATTCGTTAAATATTTCAACACATTGATTATATGCAATATCTCAAAAAAAACTAAGTTTTGCTATATGTAAATTTGTGAATAAAAACACTTTTCGATAATTGCAAAAATAAAAAAAATACATAATTATTCTTCCTATTTTATAAATTAATTGAATTATTTTTGAAAAACACTGATAATGTTTTTATAATATGCTAATATTTTATAGTTTTGATAAAATTTAATTAAGTTAAAGAAATATAATGAAATATACCTTAGAATGGAATAACGCACTTTCCGATTTTCAAGCTTTTTTAAGACTTGAAAAATCACTTTCTGAAAATTCGGTTGATGCTTATACGAATGATATAAAAAAGTTGATTGAATACGTTGAAATCAAGAATATTGAAATAATTCCTGAAAAAATTAAATTAAATCATTTGCAGGATTTTCTTGTTTGGATAAATGAATTTGGAATAAGTCAACGTTCTCAGGCTAGGCTCATTTCGGGGATTAAAGCATTTTATAAATATTTTTTACTTGAAGATAAAATTAAAACCGATCCAACAAAATTACTAGAATCTCCACGAATAGGATTTAAACTTCCAGAAGTACTTACAATTGAAGAGATTGATGAGTTAATTGATGCCATTGATTTGTCAACTTTTGAAGGACATAGGAACAAGGCAATTATCGAAACTTTGTACAGTTGTGGATTGAGGGTAAGCGAATTAGTAAATCTTAAAAAATCAAATCTATATTTTCAACAAAATTTTATTAAAGTAGAAGGTAAGGGAAGTAAAGAACGACTAGTACCTATTAGCGAAACTGCAAAAAAACAGATAAATTTATATCTGAAAAATGTAAGAAATATACAAATAGTTGAAGGAGATAATCATGACTTTGTTTTCTTAAATAACAAAGGAAAAAAAATATCGCGAGTGATGGTTTTTATTATAATAAAAAAACTTGCTGAATTAATTGGTCTGAAAAAAAATATAAGTCCACATACTTTCCGCCATTCATTTGCTTCACATTTAGTTGAAGGAGGTGCAGATTTACGTGCGGTTCAGGAAATGCTTGGGCACGAATCAATAATAACGACCGAAATTTACACACATTTAGACCTTGATTATATGAGAGATACAATTTTATCTTTTCATCCAAGAACTCGAAAAAAATATGATAATCAGCTTTAATGTACTTTTTATTTAATGGGTTACAGTTTCCTTAAACGTCTGAATATTTTAATTTTTGAAAGTGAATATATTATTTTTTTAAGAGTATCAGTAATAAGTGTAATGTACAAAGTTATACATGTAAGCCAAATAAATACAACATTAAAAATAAAAGTATCAATTTCGTAGCCAAATATTTTCTTATAAGAAGCATAGAAATGTGCTCTTCCAAAATGAGATAACGGTGACATGTAAACTGCATCTTTTTTCTGTAATAGAAAATCTTTACCCTCTTTAATCATATCCAGTTCTGATTTTCCGGTTAAAACTTCTTCAATGCGCTCGTTATGATAATTTTGCTTTAATTCAAAAACAGCTTCCTGACTACCAAGTTCTTTCACCAGATTGTTGTAAATTCCATCTCTAACATTATTTGATTCTGTTCTTACATTTTCGTAAAAAGAAACCAAATCTGATAAATAAATATTAGTTTTAACGCCAACATCATCATTAAAATTTTCATTATTAATTTTATCAACCAGTTCAAATTTTATTCCCGATTTTGAAATAAGCTCTTTAACTTCATTTTTGAGAATTATCAAATCTTTTTCTGTTTGTTCTTCATTTTGCTTTAATTTTCTATTTTTTAAGCAATTATCAACTTTTGTTTGAAGTTGTGGAATTAAGTACATTGATTTTACAGTAGCATTACTGATTTTTTTCTCAATTTCGAAAAAATGCTTTTCATATTCGTTGTCTTTAAACTGAACAACAGCCAGAGCTTCATAAGCCCAGCGAGATGTCATTAAATCACCAATTACCGGAACATATTTGGCAGAGGTAAAATTTTTATTCAGTTTTGAAAAATCAACAACAGTTCCACTAAAAAGAATTTGTGGAACAAGAAATAACGGTATAGTTATGTATATATTTACTACGGAATTCATTGCTGCCGAAATATTTAAACCAATCAGATTTGCTAGTGCTGAGGTGGAGAAAAGTATGAGCCAGTATTGTAAAGTAAGTCCTTTTATCTCTAAAATGTAATTTCCAACTAATATAAAAGAAATTGTTTGAATTGAAGATAAAAGAAATAATACCAAAATCTTTGAGTGTAAATAACTTAATTTGCTTAAATTCAGAAATTTTTCGCGTTTAATTATTTTTCTGTCTCTAATAATTTCTTCTGCACTTACTGTTAATCCCATAAATAATGAAACTATCACACACATAAAAAGATAAGCCGAAATATTTACATTTTTTGCAAAAACATAAGCATCAGGATTTATATCGTTGCCACTTATATATTTGGTAAAATATCCAAGAATAATTGCTAAAATAGGAGCTTCGAGAAAATTTATAAGAAGATACTGTTTATTAGTTAATTTAGTCAGAATATTTCTTATCGAAAAAATTCCAAATTGGGTAATTCCGTTTGGAATTTTGAAATTATTTTCGGGTAACGGAATTTTTTTATCCGAATTTTTAATCTCATTCTTTGGATTAATATGCTCATTAAAAAGGTTATACCACTGATGGGGACTTATTTTTCTATTTCTTGTAAGTTTTCCATATTCATTAACGACTTTGGCTTCAATTAATTCCAAAATATTTTCTGGATTTACATTTCCACAAACGTAACATTCACTTTCTTCGGCATTTGCATGATTACTCATTGTTTTAAAATATACTAAAGCATCAATTGGATTTCCCAAATATATTGGATAACCACCTCTATCTAAAATCAATAACTTATCAAAAAGTTTGAAAATACTTGACGATGGCTGATGGATATTAACAATTACTAATTTTCCGTTAAGTGCCTGTTCTTTAAGTAACGACATAACCATTTCAGAATCAGAAGAAGACAAACCTGATGTAGGTTCATCAACCACAAGTATTGATGGTTTTCTAATTAATTCGAGAGCAATATTCAATCGTTTTCTCTGCCCTCCACTTATGAATTTATTAAGTGGGTCGCCAACTTTTAAATCGTGTATATCATTTAAATCTAAGTCTATAAGTATTTTTGCTACCGATTTTATTATTTGCTTTTTTGAAAAACCTTTAAAACAAAGTTTTGCATTATAGTACAAATTCTGAAAAACAGTTAATTCTTCAATAAGTAAATCATCTTGAGGAACATATCCTATTACACCTTTCAGTTCATTTTTATTCTCGGTCAGGTCGAAACCATTAATTAATATTTTTCCTTCATTCAGATTATAATTCCCTATAAGTAAATTCAATAGTGTAGATTTACCAACACCGCTTCCACCCATAATTCCTAACAAATGACCGGATTCTTCTGAAAAACTGAACTTTTTTATACCATTTTCGCTTCCCTGAAACTTAAATACAATATTTTCAGCAGTTAATACAATTTTTGCTTTTTTGTCAGAATATATAAATTTACTTAAAATATCACTATGATACACCGGACTTATTTTAGCACCTTTAATTAATGCACCATGATCTAATAAATAATTTTTAGCAGGTATAATATTCTGATTATTAAGATACAAAACATCTTCACCGGAATAAGAGAAAATTATTAAATTACTACTTTTAATAAATAATAATTTTATTTGACCATCTAAATGTTTTTCATGTAAAACTTTATAATTTTGATTATTATTAGAAGCATAGTATAAATCATTATCATTATTATTATCTGAATTATTTTCAATAAAATTTTCGATTAAAATGTAATTGTCAAAATTGGAGATATTTTTTACATTTCCTATTACAAAATCTTTAATATCAGAGTATTCTTCGTGTGGGATGTTAAATGTATTTGCAACAGTAGTTATAAAATCCAATTCTTTTTCTGTAATTAGTACATCTTCCGAAACAAATTCGAGTAACCTAAGTAGAACAATAATTTTTTCGCGTTGCTGAAGTTCTTCATTTATCTCGTGGCAAATCATCAAAACTTTTACAGAATTTAACGAAGTACGTTTTTTTGCAATTCTCTCACTGGTATTTGTATCCTTATGATGATGAAATAAATAATCATCAAAAAGCTTTATATATGTTTCGGCAACCTCTTGATTCAATTGAAGTTTAAGATAAGATTCAACAATCGCTCTGGCTCTTGGTGAAGCCCCCTCGCTGTTTACATTTGCAATAATTGCAAATAATCTCATTAAAGCTTTTAAAATTGATTCATTCATCTTTTACAATTCAATATTTTTGAAAATGCTGACTTAAAAAAAACATAAAAATAAAAAAAAATTGAATAAGAAAATATTTTTTCTTTTTACAATTACAAAATAATTTAATTTAAGAATTTAAAATTTAGAAAATTACATTTATAATGTTTAACGAAACTTTCAAAATTTTGTTCGGATATTAAAAAATCTGAAAAAAATGAATTTAGTTAATTTATTTATTAGAAAAATAAAATAGATTTGGTTGCAACAATTTTAATCTAATAAACTCTAATTTTAGATAATATTATTATTAACTTTTAAATTATTTATATGAAAATAATTAAACTTTCAATTTTAAGTTTATTGTGTCTGGTAAGCTTGAATATTTTTGCTCAGCAGCAAATTGATACGATTGTAAAAACCAAAAGTGGTGAAATAATGAAAGTAGATACCAGAATTGATAACATGCACTACTGGAAAAAACTTTCATCAAAAGGAATAGTACCAAAATCACCAGAAGTAATTGTTCCTCAGGGAATTTTTTCATCAAGTTTAATAAAGGCACTAAGCGTAACAACAACAGATTCGCCTGATGTACCTGTAACATCTATAAATTCAACTCAGAGCGAAAATTCGATTTTTGTAAATCCTACCGACAATACTAAAGTTATAAATTCTAATAACTCAACGCAAAATCCGGTTGGTACACTTTATGGTTCAAATTATTTTTATTCAAATGATGAAGGACTTACTTGGTCAGGTATTGTAGAAGGTGCAGGAGGTTCAAATTCAGGCGACCCTGCAACTGCTATTGGACTTGATGGAAGAATGTACATTGGATTTATACATGATAATTATGGACAAGGTGTTTCATATTCTGCTGATAATGGTTTAACTTGGACAAGTGTACAAGCTGGACCACCTCCCGGAAATGATGGTATGCTTGACAAAAATCATTTGTGGATAGATAATTCTCCTACAAGCATTTATGAAGGAAATGTTTATGATGCATGGACAAATTTTGGTGGAGCAAACGATTCAGAAATTGAAATTGTTAAAACTTCAGACGGTGGTTTAACATATTCAACTCCAGTTGCAATTAGTACAGCTGTTAATGCTGGAAGTCATAATCAAGGTGTTAATATTCAAACCGGACCCGCTGGTCAAGTTTATGTTACTTGGTCTATTTATGATGATTGGGCTGGAAATGGTTATGAAGAAGCTTTAGGTTTTGCAAAATCTGTTGATGGAGGCGTAACATATTTACCTGCTTCAAGAATAATAACCAATATAAAAGGTATCAGAAACGGATTACAAAAAAATCAAAGAGTTAACTCATTTCCATCTATGGCAGTTGATTTAAGCGATGGAACTATATATATTGTATGGACTAATTTTGGCGTTCCGGGTACTAATTCAGGAACAAATTCAAGTATTTACATGATAAAATCTACTGATGAAGGTGCAACTTGGAGTACACCAGCCAGAATTAATGATGGACAATTTGCAGATGGTAAAGAAGCATATTTTCCATGGATAACTTGCGACCCTGTAACAGGTACATTAAGCGTAATTTATTATGAAGATAAAAATGTAACAGAATCACAAGTTGAAACTTGGGTATCAAATTCTTATGACTCTGGTGTAACTTGGGAATCTTTTAAAATAAGCGATGTAGCATTTACACCTACTCCAATTGCAGGTTTGGCAAGTAGTTATATGGGTGATTATCTTGGTATATCTGCTTATAATAGTGTTGTTTATCCTGTTTGGACTGATAACAGAAATGGAGAAGCAATGGCGTACGTTTCACCTTTTGAGACTAACAATAGACCTAGACCTCAAAATTTAAATGTAGTGTTAAACTCAACTAACGGACAAGCAGATTTAACATGGCAATTTCCAACTACACGTGTATTCCAATATTTTAACATTTATCGAAATAATGTGTTTATTGGTTCAACCACAAACTTGACTTATACCGATAATTTACCAACTTTTGGTTATTATACATACAAAGTTACTGCAATGCACGATGATGGAGAATCTGGTTCGTCAAATAAAAATATTCGCTGGGGAACAATTATTATTGAAGTCAATCCAACATCACTGAGTCAGGAACTAGGATATTATGAGACTGCAACACAGTCTTTTACTATAATAAATACAGGTCAATTAGATTTAACTTTTGGTACAGAAACAAATGTAACTTTATTAGATTATTGCGAATCTGATGGTGGTTGTGATGAATTTATTTCGAATGTTACTTTTGGAGAAATAAATAATACTTCACAATGTAGCGGATATGTTAATTATACCGAATTTTCAACTGATATTTTTACCGGAGTAGAAGAAATAATTACAGTTACAAATGGAAATCCTTATACTGATGATATTTGTGCTATCTGGATAGACTGGAATCAAGATGGAGATTTTAATGATACTTATGAAGAAATTGAGATGACAAATGCAATCGGAGTTGGACCTTATACAGCAACAATAACTCCACCACAATCTGCATTGAATGGAGCTACAACTATGAGAGTAAGAATTGATTATTCAAATGATAATCCAACTCCTTGTGATAATACAACTTATGGAGAAGTTGAAGATTATACAGTTATTGTAAATAATTGGTTGAATACCGATAATTTTTCAGGAACAATTACTCCATCTCAATCACAAACTTTTGATGTAAATTTTTCGTCCGTAGGAATTTTCAACGGAGTTTATACTTCTGATTTAAAAATTACAAATAATTCAGATAATAATACTTCTGTAATTCTTCCTTTAACATTAACTGTTACCGGCTCATTTCCATTAATTGTTGACCCAGTTGCCAGTCCTTCAATAATTTGTGCTAATGGAACATCTGAAATTACAGGAAATGTAAGTGGTGGCGACCAAACTTATTCTTTTAGCTGGACATCAGAACCTTCCGGTTTTACTTCCTCTGACGAAGATATTTCAGTCTCTCCAGCTGTTACAACTATTTATACACTTGAAGCAACAGACGGATTTCAACTAATCAAAAAAAGTGTTAATGTTGAAGTTTCGCCGGTACCTAATATACCGGCAAAACCAACTGGACCTGTTTCGGTTAACTCAAATGCTGTTAATTCAACTTACAATACTACAGGAACTTCAACTGCAACTTCGTATGTTTGGAATATTACTCCTTCAGAAGCCGGAACAATTTCAGGTACATCAAAACAGGCTGTGGTTGACTGGAATAACTCGTTTGCCGGAATTGCAGGTATTTCAGTAAAAGGAATAAATGATTGTGGCGAAGGTAGTTTTTCAACTTCACTAAATGTAAATGTTACAATCACAGGAATAGAAAAAACATCTGATAATCTTAGCTTTGCAATTTATCCTAATCCAAATAACGGAACTTTTATTTTGGAATTAAACACAGTAGATGAAGAAATTGTTGATGTTTACATCTATAATTCGGCAGGAGCACAAGTTTATACAAAAACTGATGTAAATGTTTGGGCTAAAAATTCGTGGATTGTTGACATTAAAAATTACGAAGTAGGAGTTTATTTTGTTAATATTGAAGGTAAAAGCAAAAAATATATAGCAAAATTTATTGTTGAGTAAAATTTTGAGATTTTAAAATAAAGTAGAGAGGCTTTTCAATTTTGATAAGCCTCTTTTTATTTTTGGATATGAAAAACAGTATTTCTCTGCATCTTTATATATCATTTATAATCAATAAAATAAAAATTGTATTAAATTTTCACATTCTCAAATCTTCAAATTTTCACACTCTTAAATTTTCACATTCTAATAATCTCAAATCTTCAAATTGTCCCAAAAAATTGTATTTGGTAACACAGAATCATCATTCCGTAACATAGAATCTATATTCCGTAACATTACAAATAATTTGAAATTTAAATTTTGTATATTTGTAAAGTCTTTTAAAAGAAGTAAAAATTTAAAATAAGTAAACATGAAAAAGATATTAGTAATATTTATAAATTTAATTATTCTGGTAAATTTTAATTTTGCTCAGGAAAAATTGCCAAAAACAAAGCGAAGTGAATGCAAAAATCATTTTGGAATAACAGGTGGTTATTCAACAGGTTACGGCATTTCTTATTTGTATCAGGAAAACAAATTTGGTTTACAGGCAACATTTTCACCTTATTACAACGACAATAGAAAATTCACAAATTTTGCACTCACAGGTTTATATCTTCTACAAAAGGGGCAAAATATAAACTTAATGATGTATTTAAGTAACGATTGGACTTCTATAATAAGAAAAAACAGTTATGATAGCAGTGTTTGGGAATCAATGAAATCAAAAACGGGAATAGGTTTAGCATATCAAATGTATATGTCGCCAAAGTACAAAATTTGCTTTTATACTGGTTATTCAGTTTTGTATTTCAAAGATGAATATGATAAATATGTTGGTTTTGCTCCAGATGGTGGTGTAAGTCTTTATTTTATGTTTTAATAAATTTATAAATTCAGAATAAAATGAAAAAATATATTTTAATAACATTCTTAGTTTATAGTTCTGTGTTTAGTTATTCTCAGATAGATACTATAAAAAATCAAAGAATTTTCAGCATTGGAATAAATGCTGGCATGACAACCGGTACAGGTTTGTCTTTTAGATATATGCCAAACAAATTTGGAGTTCAATTTTCGGCAATTCCAATAATTTCAATACCAATAAATTCGCCACAAAGTAAAGTTCAGAAAAGTGGAACACTTTCATTTACAGTTTTAAGACAATTAAAATCAGCAAAAAAAATTGACTTTAATTTTTACGAAGCACAAACATTGCTTTTTGATGATGATATTACGGTTTCGGTTGGTGCTGGTAGTCTTGCAGATATAAAATTAGGCTACGATATGAGTTTATCAATTAACATTGGATTAGCTTTTATAACCGGTGATTTTCTTGACGATAACTGGTTATTACTACCCGATTTTGGTTTTGGTTTTTATTATAAATTTTAATAATTCAAGAAAATGAAAAAAATATTATTTACAATAATTTCATTTTTTATTATTTTGAGCGTTAATGCTCAAGTTAATAAAGAACATTATTTAGGACTTAGCGGAAGTGTTTATTCAGGCTACGGATTTGCATACAGACAAATGCAAGATAAAATAGGTTTTCAGGTAAATTTAGCACCTTATGTTTCATCAAATTCTCAGATAATTAGTGCCGGAATTTCAGTAATGTACAAGTTATCAGATTATGAAAAAACAAATCTGTTATTGACCGCTGGAAATCATTTTTTTATGAATAATTCTGAAGACAATAGCAGGTTTACATATTTATATGGTTTTGGTCCATGTTTACAGTATAATTTATCAGGAAATCTGTTTTTTGAATTAATGCTTGGATATGGAGGACGTTATAAAATAAATGATAAAAATAATAATTACGGAGAATCGAGATGGTCTTTTTCTTACACAGGAGGTGCTTCAATATTATACCGAATTAACAAAAAAACAGCAAAATAAATATTTCAGATTATTATTTTCCAGAACAAATAAAATCAAAATACCATTTGTTCTGGAAATTTTGTAAACATATAAATTTAAATAACTTAGTTATTTTTTAAAAATAAAATAAACAGCTAAAATCAGAAAAATAAATCCAATTAAGTGATTAATTCTAAAAGTTTCTGTTTTAAAAAAAATCAATGAAAATACAGTAAACACAACCAAAGTTATAACTTCCTGAATAACTTTAAGTTCTACCAAACTGAAAGGACCTCCGTTTTCTCTGAAACCAATTCTGTTTGCCGGAACCTGAAAACAATATTCCACAAATGCTATTCCCCAGCTAATCAATATTATAGAAAACAAACCAAGGTCTTTAAACCAGCTCATTTCCTTAAATTTTAAATGACCATACCATGCAAAAGTCATAAAGGTATTAGAAAGAATTAAAAATCCGATTGTTAGAAAATATTTTAACATGATATAAAATTTATTATTTGAAGTTTGAAATTCTTGAACTTATCCAATAATAAAAACAGTCGGATGTTTATCAATTTCAGGAATTTGCCTCTTCCAATCTTTAATAGTTTTAGTTTTAATAAATTCTTTTTCCAGAGTAATATCACACGCAATACAAAGTAAAGTTTCGGGATTACAACTTATAATTAAATCATTTAACATCTGCATATTTCGGTAAGGTGTTTCGATAAAAATTTGTGTTTCCTTAAATTTTATTGCATTAGTTTCTAAATCTTTAATTTTTTTTGATCTTTCCGGATTTTTAATTGGCAAATATCCATGAAATTTAAAACTTTGTCCATTAAAACCTGATGCCATAAGTGCTAAAAATAAAGAAGAAGGTCCAGTAAGTGGGACAATATCAATATTTAACTTATGTGCAATTTTTATAATTTCAGAACCCGGGTCAGCAATTCCCGGACAACCGGCTTCAGACAAAATACCAATATTTTCGCATGATTCTAAAGGTTTAAAAAAAACAGAATAATCAATATTATGATTGTGTTTATCCAAAACATTGAAAACCAAATCATCAATTTTTTTTGTAATTCCCATTTTAATTAACGACCTTCGTGCTGTTCTCTCGTTTTCAACAATATAGTAAGAAATGCTGTTTATTATCTCTAAATTGTAATCAGGAAGAATTCTTGATGCAGATGTTTCGCCCAGAAAAGTAGGTATTAAATAAATTTTACCAATCATTGTTTAATTTTTTTCAAAGTATTTTTTATATTATTTATATCCAATTCATTAGCCCAGTTTCCATTTTTTTTGAAATACGAACCAATTATTAAACCATCGCTGACGCTAAAAAATTCTGAAATATTATTTTCAGTAATTCCAGAACCAATCAAAACAGGAATATTTACTTTAGATTTCACTTGTTTAACTTCTTCAATATCAGCTTCACAACCTGTAGAATTTCCGGTAATTATAACCGCATCAGAAAGAAAAAACTCTGCTGCTTTTGCAGTATCAGCAATATCAACATCAGAAGTTATAAAATTTGACGAATGTTTTTTCTTTATATCATTAAATATTAATATATTATCGGCTCCAATCATTTTCTGGTATCTTTTCAAATTTCCTGCATCTGAATGCATAACACCTTCATCTGCAATGTGTGCAAAAACAAATCCTTCACTTCGTATAAAATCAAGTCCTGCAGAGTTTGCTGCTGCAATTGCAGCTTTATTTGCTCCAGCAAGTATCTGAATTCCACATATTAAATTAGTTTTAATTTTAATTTCATATCCAATAATAGCCATAATTGTAGAAATTTCGTGACCAACTTCACGGTTCAGATACGGTATATCGTGCATATTTTCAATCATTATAGTATTAATTCCGCAATCTTTATAAATTTGAGCTTCATACAAAGATTTCTTAATTATTTCGGATATACTTCCTTGATAATTAGGAGTTCCAGGAAGAGCTGAAACGTGAATCATGCCAATAATCGGCTTCTCTTTTTTAAAAATTTGTTCAAATTTTTTCATGTTCTACGTTATTTTTGCAAAAATATCAGCAAATATAATTTTTTTAATAAAAAAAGGCTCTGAAAATTTTGAAAATCTTTTATTGACCTCTAAATAACTAAGTTTTTTTATATAATTTTAAAAGATATTATTTACATTTGTTTTTAATCTATAAAATTAAATGTTTCATTTTTGTGAAAAAATCTAATCTCATAATTCTTGGTTTAGTATTTATTTCTAATTTTTTGTTTGCTCAATTTGAAGATTCTAAACCATTTATAAAAAGTTATTTTGTTGCTGATTATAATGCTTCTAATCAGAACTGGGCTTTTACTCAGGATAACCGAGGAGTTCTTTATATTGGAAACAGTGACGGAATTTTAGAATTTGACGGACACGAGTGGAGATTAATTGTTACACCTAACAAATCAGCAATCAGAATATTATCAAAAAATGATAAAGGAGTAATTTATGTTGGAGGACAGTCTGAATTTGGATATTTATCACCTGATTCAATTGGAAATCTAAGTTTTGTATCATTAAATGAAAGAATTCCAACCGAACAACAAGGATATAGTGATATTTGGAATATTCATTGTAGTGGGGACTCTGTTTTTTTTGTTACCTCAAAAAAATTATTTTATATCAATATTTTAAAAGATTCTCTTTTTAAAGTAGTTGAAACTGAAAACATTTTGCATAAGTCATTTTTGGTGAATAACAAATTATATGTCAGAGAAAGTAAATCAGGTTTAAAAGTTTTTGAAAATGGAAATCTGGTATTAGTAAATCATGGTGAAATGTTTAGCAATTCATTTATACTTGGCATGATTGCTCAAAAAGATGGAAGCATTATTTTAACTACTCGTAAAGATGGCATTTTAAGAATGGCAAAAAATACTGAAAATAATAGTATTGAATTTTTGCCTGTTGAAACAGAACTTAACGACATTTTATCAGAAAATAATAATTTTTACACTATTCAAATGTCTGATGGTAAGTTTATTTTTGCAACTCTAATAAACGGAATAATAATAACTGACAGCAATTTTAATTTATTCCAAATAATTAATAAGGATAAAGGATTGTCTGATAACGTTGTAATAAATTTATACGAAGATATTTTTAATAATTTATGGGTTGCCACAGGTGATGGAATTTCGGTTATAATGTCTGGTTCTCCATTCTCGCAATATTCAGAGCAACATGGTCTTGAAGGTTCAATTTACTCATCATTATTTTTTGACAACACCTTATTTTCAGTAGGAGCTTCAGGAATTTTCTATAAATCAAAAAATCAGAATTTTAACAAAGTTGCAGATGTAGATATTCAAACATGGTTTGTAAAAAATATTGACAATAATATTTTTGTAGGTTGTAGGTATGGTTTATCTATTTTAAAAAATAATAAATTAGACGATTATATTACAGACGACAATATATGGGAAATTAAAAATATTGAAAATACTGATTACTATTTGGTTGGAACATATACTTATGGATTAGCACTTATCAAAAAAACGGAAACAGGATTTAAATTCATAAATTATATTAAAGGATACGAAGAATCATGCAGATTTTTTGAAATTGACGAATTTAATAATATCTGGCTAACAAATGATAATCAAGGTATTTACAGAATTAAACTAAACGAAAAACTCGATTCAATATCAACTTTAGAATTCTACGGAGATTCTTGTGGTTTGCCCAAAATTAATGATAATTACGTATTCAAAGTAAATTTACATAACAAAAATCAAATTGTATTTGCTACAAACAAAGGTATTTACAAATTTAATTATAACACTAACAGGTTTGAACCAGATACCTTTTTTAATAACATTATCGGCGACTATACAATTGACCTTTTTGTTCAGGATAACGACCTCAATATTTGGATACAACAAGAAATTGGCTCAGATTATCGACGAGCGGTACTCGAAAAACAATCTGACGGCAGTTATATTCTGAATGACACACTTTTCCAAAAATTTAAAGATGTTTATATCGAAAATATTTCTTTTGTAGAAGATAAATTTGTATTATTTAACTACAGTGATGGTTTAATAATTTATAATCGAAAATTTGAAAACTTATCCAAAACATCAATAAAATCGCTTATCAGAAAAGTTTTTGTAAACGGAAAATTGCACTTTTATGGTTGTGATAATGATTCGACAGATAAAATTGAGAAAATCAACTACAAAGACAATTCAATAAAGTTTGCATATTCATCTTTGTTTTTTGAGGACTGCAATAAAAACATGTACAGCTATAAACTTGAAAATTTTGACGACGTTTGGTCTGAATGGAGTTTTGGTAATGAAAAGGAATATACCAACTTATATGAAGGCAATTATATTTTTAAAGTAAAATCAAAAAATATTTATGGCGTTGAAAGTGAAATTGCAGAATATAGATTTGAAATACTAACGCCTTGGTATAGAACATATTTAGCTTACTTTTTTTATTTAGTATTAACAGTGATACTAATTTTACTTCTAATAAAATTATTTACTCGAAAATTGAAGAAAGATAAAGAACATTTAGAATACACTGTGAAAGAAAGAACTACAGAAATATTAATGCAGAATGCAATCTTAGAACAGCAAAACGAAGAAATTCAAACTCAAGCAGATAATTTAGTTGAAATAAACAAAATTCTTTCCGAAAAGAATGAAGAAATAAATCTGCAAAAAGAAGAAATACAAGCTCAAACAGATAATCTTTTAATTGCAAACGAACAAATTTCAAATCAAAAAACAGAAATTGAAACAGCGTTTAAAAATCTTGAAATAATTAACGAAATTGGACAGGCTGTTACAAAACATTTAAGTGTCGAAAAAATTATTGAAACATTATATGAAAATTTGACAAAACTTATTAATATTGAGGTTTTTGCTGTCGGAGTTTACAATTCAGCCGACCAAACTCTCGAATTTTCAGGTGCCAAAGAAAATGGTAGTGAACTACCTTTTTTTACCGATAATTTGGACAATCAAGACCGATTATCAGTTATTTGTTACAATCAGCAAAAAGAAATTTTAATAAACAATTATTTCGACGAATTTCAAATTTATTTTCCCGAATTTCCACTTCCAAAAGTTGGAGATATTACTAATTCAATTATATATCTGCCACTTAAAACAGCAAACAAAAAGTTAGGAGTTTTAACTGTTCAAAGTTTTAAAACAAATGCTTATACTTTTTCAAATTTCGAAACTTTAAAATATCTTTCAATTTATATTTCAATTGCTTTAGAAAATGCTGATATTTTTAAAGAAATTCAGGAAAAGAAAAAAATAATAGAAGAAAAAAATATTAATATCACCTCAAGTATTAATTATGCAAGCAGAATTCAAACTGCTCTTTTGCCAGATAACGAAACACTTAGCTCAGTATTTTTAGACCATTTTGTAATTTGGAAACCACGTGATATAGTTAGCGGTGATTTTTATTGGCTCAGAATAGTAAATAATTACAAAATAATAGCAGTAGCAGATTGCACCGGTCATGGCGTTCCGGGTGCGTTTGTAAGTATGCTTGGTATAGCTTTTTTAAATGATATAGTTTATAAAAAAGAAATTACATTAGCTGCACAGGTTCTAAATCTTTTACGCGAAAATGTAAAAAAATCATTGAATCAAAAAGGAATATACAGCGAACAAAAAGATGGTATGGATATTGCTTTATGCGTAATTAATAATCAAACAAGCGAATTTCAATTTGCAGGAGCCAATAATTCTTTAATAATTGTAAGAAAAAAATATTTACAGAAAATTTCTGAACAACTTCAAAATAAAAGTTATAAAGAAATTGAAACTGATAATTTAATTCTTACTCAAATTTTGGGAAACGCTCAGCCAATTGGTATATATTTGAAAGAAACTTCATTCACAAATTATAACTTTAAGTATCTCGAGAGTGATGCAATGTATTTGTTTACTGATGGTTTTGCCGATCAGGTTGGTGGTGAAAATAAAAGTAAGTTCATGTCTAAAAAACTAAAAAATTTACTTTTAACTATTAACAGTAAAACTATGACAGAACAAAGACAAATACTTGAAAATGAATTTGATAGTTGGAAAGGAGAAAATTCTCAAATTGATGATATTCTAATTGTAGGATTTGAAATTTAATATTAGCTATATTTGGATAAATATATACAAAGTGAATTTTTTTAATAAGTTATCATATAGTATCACCGGAAATCCAGACAAAGTATCATTAGAACACAGAATTTTTAATTTGGTGTGTTTTATTGCTATTCTAATTGCTTTAGGTAGCATTGCTCAAAATATTGTCTTCAAATTTAATATAATACATATCGTTATCACTTCAATATCAGCAGTTATTTCTTTATTTTTTTATTTATTATCAAGAATTAAAAAAATCTATCTTTTTTGGATTTTTATTTTTTTTATTCTTACTATTTTTTCAATAAGCTGGTTCTATAACAATGGACCTTTAGGCTCTGTAAATTATTTGTATATAATGAGTTTGATAGTTTTGATAAGTTTTCTACAACAAAAACATCATTTTATCATAGTTTGTCTGATTATTAGTAACATTGCAGTTTTACATATTATATACTATTATTATCCTGATTCCGTTAAGGCATATCCTTCAGAAGATGCTCAATATATAAAATTAACAATTACACTAACTTATGTAATATTATTTACATCACTTGTTTTTTCAATCATAAAGGGAAATTTTGAACATGAAAGAATAAAAGCCGAAAATCAGAGTCTAGAAATGCGGTCGCAAACTCAAGGAATTAAAGAAGGTGTAAAATATGCAAGTGTAATTCAACAAGCCATTTTCAATCAGGAACGTACGTTAAAAAAAATATTTTACAATTATTTTATACTCTGGAAACCCAGAGACGATGTTTCGGGCGATTTTTATTGGGTTAAATCATTGGATAACAAAGTAGTAATTGCAATTGGTGATTGTACAGGACACGGTGTATCTGCAGCATTTCTCAGCGTTATGGGTTTATCATTTCTAAATGAGATAGTTAAGCCATATCTTACACCAGGAGAAATTCTAAACAGACTTCGCCGAAAAATGAAAAAAGCTTTAAATCAAACAACAGGGGATAATATTTGGGAAACAAAAGATGGTATGGACATATCGTTGTGTATGATTGATTTAAATAAGTATGAACTCGAATATTCAGGTGCTTTTTTGTCGCTATATATATTAAGACAAATAGAACCCGACAAACCAGAAATTGAATTAATTGAACTTAAAGGTGATAAACAACCTATTGGTGTTTTTGTTGCCGAAAAAGATTTTAATACTTATATCACAAAACTTGCAACACACGATTCAATTTATATGTTTTCAGATGGTTATTATGACCAGTTTGGAGGAAAGAAAAATTCAAAATACCTTTCAAAAAATTTCAAAAATTTATTGATAAATCTTCAAAGCGAACAAATAAAGTTCAACGAACAGCGAGATTATCTCGATAATCAATTTGCAACATGGAAAGGCAAAAATGAACAAATTGATGATGTGTTAATTCTTGGTTTTAAGATAAGTAAATAGAATAAATTTTAAAAATATCTTATTTGTCAGTTCTTTACTTTATTATTTTTTTCAATACATTTTTTAAAAAAAATTTTTTCATTTTCTCAAATTGTACCCTATGTTTTGATTTTTTATTACCAATCCAAAAGTCGTCTTTCGCCCTTTAATTCCGAAATTTTAGAAATATTCTGGCTTACTTCAATTGTTCCAAGATATTTATTATCAACATCTCGTACCGGAAAATACTGAATATATAAAAAACGTCCCTTAATTTTAATCCAGAAAGTAGCCTCATTTTTAGTACCATTTCTAAACTCGTCAATTATCTTATTTACAATATGTACACTTTCTTTTGGATGACAATTCTGAATTTTTCTTCCAATAATTACTGTCGAACGAGCAAAAAAACGTTCTTTTGGAGACGAAAAATACTTAACTTCATCATTTTCATCTACAAAAGTAATATCTACAGGCAAATGATTAAAAATAGAAATAATCTGATTTACAGTTAATATTCCGGTTTTTAAATCAATCAATTCAATAGGTAAATTATTATAATTCTGTTTATTATGAAATTTTACATTTGGAGTATAATATGGAAATCCAATTTCAATTGCTTGATTTATATGTAAATTCAATTTATTCAGGTCTAAACTTTCAGAAATCACCGGAAAAATTAGTTTTTCTTCACGATATTTTATTGCATACATATCAAAAAAAACTCTACCAACAAGATGGTTAAATTCTTTTAAATCAAATATTTCATTCTTTAAACAAAGAATAATTAATTTAAGATTTCTTCTAATTTCATCATGTATCGACCACATTATCTGCAAACAACGATATTCAGAGAATTCTTTTTCAATAAATGGAAACAATATATTTTCCTTAATAATATAATGATTTTCAAACTTTTGTAATTCAATAATTTGATTTATCAATATTTCTTTCAGCTCATTATCCGGATTTTCCTTATTAATTTTTCTTATGTTTAGTTTGATTTCTTTCAGATAATTATCTAAAATCAAATTGTTTTTTTCAAGTATATTTATAAACGAATTTTCTTCAGATTTAATAGCAGGATACGAAATTATGACTTTGTGTAATATATTAAGAACCTTACTTACAGTTCGTTTTATATCGTTCATTTTATAATTATCTTTTACAAGATAATCAAAAGCGATTATAATGTCCTTAGGTGTAACTTTTTGCAAAATCTCACTATATTTATTAAGAGCATCAACACCGTTTACGCCAATAATTAGGTCTTTAGAATAATTATAAACAGCATCTATTCTGGCAGTTGCATTAAAAGTAAATTCAGACATCTTTTGTAGATATTTTAATTTCAAGTATTTTTTTATTTGCTGATTTATGTAATTGTTTACTTTTTTATATAACTAATAATCAATAAAATATAAATTACTTTAATTTCTCAAATTCTCACATTTCCAAATTTCCAAATTCTCAAATTCACAAATTTCACAAAATTCACATAAATACTCAAATTAATGCAAACTATTGAATTATGTAACTACAAATCATAACCAAAGGATTTTAATTTTCGCTCGTCGTCACGCCAGTTTTTATTAACTTTTACAAATAATTCGATAAAAACTTTTTTGCCAAAAAAGGCTTCAATATCTAATCTAGCTTCGGTTCCAACCTTCTTTATAGCAGCACCTTTGTTGCCAATAATTATCATTTTCTGAGATTCACGCGAAACATAAATCAATGCACTAATTCGGAGCAAATTTTCAGTGTCTTCAAATGCTTCAACTTCAATTTCAACTGAATACGGAATTTCCTTATCATAATTCAGTAAAATTTTTTCTCGAATAATTTCCTGAACAAAAAATCTTTCGGTCTTATCTGTTAACTGTTCTTTATCAAAAAATGGTGGCGATTCTGGTAAAAGTTCAATTATTCGTTTTAAAACATTGTTAATATTAAAGTTATGTAACCCTGACACAGGAAAAATTTCTGCTTTTGGAATAAGAAGTTTCCAATCTTCAACAAATTTCTCAATTTTCTCGTGGTCTGATAAATCGACTTTGTTAATTAAAAGTAAAACAGGAGCATTTGATTTATTTACTTTTTCAATAAACTCCGAGTTTTTTTCTTTTGTTTCGTTTACATCAGTTATATATAGCACAATATCAGCATCAACCAATGCTGTATGAGCAAATTTCATCATCGACTCCTGAAGTTTGTAATTTGGTTTTATAATTCCCGGAGTATCCGAAAAAACAATCTGATAATCATCTGAATTAACAATTCCCATAATTCTATGTCTGGTTGTCTGTGATTTTGATGTAATTATCGAAATTTTTTCGCCTACAAGTACATTCATTATTGTTGATTTTCCAACATTCGGATTTCCAAGTATATTTACAAAACCTGCTTTATGTATTGACATTTTATTTTTTTTGTTAAATAATTTTTTGCAAAGATATAATATTTTTCATTTTAAAGCTTTAATTAATTTTTTTTTCAAATCAATTTAGAATATTTTTTGTGTTAAATATCAGTTTATCAAAGCTTAATGCTATCATCTAAAATATTTGCAATAATTTCATTTAAATATTAGTTTATTAAATTGCAATTTTTAATATTTTTGTAAACTTTTTTAAAACAAAATAATTTCAATATAAATGAAAATTTTTGGATTAACCTTATTTATAACAATATTTTTTTCTAGCTTTTCAAATGCACAATTTATTGTAAATTTAACCGTAAATTCAAGTTCTGATACTGTAAAAACATGTATTAATCAGAATATTACATTTGTTGCATCTGCAACATACAATGGTTCTGTTATAACAGGTGTAAATTATTTATGGGATTTTGATGATACCGAAAAAATTTCTGATATTGATTTGGTAACAGTTCAGCATTCGTTTAACAGAAGGAAAGGCTTTAGAGTTAGAGTAATAGCCGAATATAATGGCGAAAGTACTTATGATATTTTGCCGGTTGAAATAGGTCTAATTGCTGATTTCTCAGAAACAAAAACAGATATAAGCGACACCTTAACAGGTATTTGCCCCGGTGAAGAATTTACACTTATGGCAAGTGCCAAAAAGTCGAGCTGGGAAGGAAGTTTTTTGAATAATTTTGTCGAACTTTTTCCATACGAACTCGAAAATCCATACACATATTCCTCACCAATAGACCACAAAGAATTTCAGTTTACAGATGTTTTAAACTCGGCAACAGATATAGAATCAATAGGTTTAAAAATTGAGCACGAAAACCTATCGAATTTGCAAATTAAACTTGTATGTCCAAATCAATCGGAAATAATTTTAAAAGATTTTGGAGGTGAAGCTAAATATATGGGTGAGCCAGTTTTAGACGATAATGGTATTGAAGGAACTCCATATTGGTATTACTGGACAAATACACCTGAATTTTCGACAATGAACAATGAATCTGCTAATTATGAAACTCTTCCTACAGGAAATTATTTATCAGAAAATGATTTTTCGAATTTAGTTGGTTGCCCGCTTAATGGTGAATGGACAATTGAAGTTACAGATAATGTTGCTACTGATAATGGATTTATTTGGGAATGGTCATTAGATTTTGTAGAATCTATTTTACCTGAAAATTTTACCTACCAAAATAACTACTTAATTTCCAGTGGAACATGGAGTGGATTTGGTGTAAATGGAACAAATTCATCAGACGGAACAGCAAAAGTTGAATCTCCAATGATTCCGGGTGTATACCCATATACTTATCTTATTAACGACAATTTTGGGTGTTTTACATCTACAAATATTTCTGCTAATGTTGAAAGAGCAAATTTTAGTGTTAAAAAAGATGGAACTGCTTTTACAGGAATTGAAATGACTTCCGAAATTGGTGACAAACTTTCGTTTGAAGATTCAACTAGCTGGGCAGCAGAAACAATGTGGGATTTTGGTGATGATTCAGAATATCAGACCACAAAAAATATTGAAGCATATTATTATTTCGATAAAGGATACTACCGTACCTTGATGAAAGCTACAAGTGCCAAAGGTTGTGTAGATTACGACACTGCATATATTGTAATTGCTGCAATTGACTCTGTAACTATGTTTACCGATAAAAATTTCATAATCACACCAAACGGAGATGGAACAAATGACTTTTTTACGGTTTTTGATGGAGATTCAGAATATCCCGGAGGTAAATCACTTGATAGTTTAACTTTTACACATAAAAACTCAATCGACAAAGATGCTGCAAATATTTCAGAAATTAAGGGTCGAATTTTTAATCGTTACGGGAATACAGTTTGCGAATGGAACACCATTGAAGATGCTTTGTACGGCTGGGACGGAACTCTAAATAATAATAATAGCAGGTATGTAGCTGATGGATTGTATTTTTACGTAGTTGTAATAAGAATTAAAAAAGACGAAAAAGAAAGAGTAGAATCCTACAAAGGTGCAATCTACGTTCTGAAAAACAACAGATAATGAAATATCAAGAAATCAGACCAAACATTTTTGAATGCAAAACTTGCCCAACTCGCTGTGATGGAGTTAGTAAAGGTGAATATATTTTTCAAAATGATGCTGCTTTTTCAGATTTTTATGAGCAAAAAGTAATTGATTTCTACAACTCAAAACCAGATTTTTCTGCTTATAAAACCACAGAAAAAGGTTATCCTGATATTATTGTAAAAAATAAAAAAACGACATTTTATATCGAGATAAAAGTTCAACGGCGAACATTTATGTCGGTTCAGAAATATCTTACCGAAGCAAATTTATTTCCTTCAGAAACTATTGCCTTAAATCAAAGCGATTTGGTTAGATATTTTGATTTAAGGAAAAAAAATGACGCAAATATTTATGTCATGTGGATTTTGCTAAACAGACCCTGTATATTAAATGAAAAATCAGAAAAGTTTTACATTCAGGATATTCGTAATCTTCAGAATATTTTTCAAAAAGTTACAGATACAAGAAGATTCAGAAGAAAATCAGGTGAAGGCGATATTGTTGATGGTCAGCATAAAGGAGTAGTTGTAAACTATCATTTCAGCTTAAATGAACTAAAAGAAATTGAAATAATTGATAGTTTGAATAACAATGCTTAGTTAACTTTTTTCAATTTATTGAAATATTGATAATTAATAGAGTTAAATAATAATTGTTTAATTAAAATTCAAAACTTTGTGTTCTTTGTTGTTTAAAATTTAGGCTCTAATTAAAAACGTTGTTGTTGAAAAAAATTGCTATATTGCGAAAAATTTTATAGCAAAATTATGCAAATAATTGAACAAATAAAAGCATTATTTCTTAAATTATCGAAAGATGATCA
>Ga0316608_1000315_pt1 | contig 24021 bp, 30 predicted proteins | sample MIS2016152B_MG_FD_207673 | JGI IMG/M metagenome (GOLD analysis project Ga0316608, IMG submission 207673) | Microbial mat bacterial communities from Middle Island sinkhole, Lake Huron, Michigan, United States - MIS.2016.152B | ecosystem: Environmental > Aquatic > Freshwater > Lake > Sediment...
TCCCATCTAGCCGTCGTCTAGCTCAACAATCAGGTGGGGGTTTAGACGACGCAATGAAGGCGGCATCAAACCTTGATGACCGGCATAAGTTTTCGAATATACTTCTGAGTGCTGTGGGATTCAAGATGACACAAAGATGGGCAGACGGAGTGGTTGCCCTTAACGCAGTGGATAAATTAAAGGGGCTCAAGAAAGCATACGCAAAGAACCCAGACAACGCACTCCTTATCTCTAAGATACAGGACTTATTTGGTGGTGAAGAAAAATTTATTAAGCAGTTCATTGAGTCAAGCGACCCAAAGGATATGGAATTCCTTGGCTCTATTGCTGGAGTAACGTCTATGCAAAAACTTCGACCAATTGATTTCCTTGATGTGCCGACCGCGTGGAATTCAAATGCTCCTGGACCAGCGCTCATGTTGCAGTTCAAACGGTTCTCCGTCAATCTTTCAAAGGTTGTCTACCGAGAGACGATAGGGAACTTTAAGAAAGGGAACGTTAAGGATGGAACCCTTGCACTCGGAAGGCTGATTGCTGCTGGGTATATTACTGGAGCACTACGAACCGAAGGGAAACAATCAATAAACAATATGATAGCCGGTCTCGGAAACGTAATGGCGGGGAATGGGTGGGAGACTCCGCAACAAGAAGAAGAATTTAAGACGTTTACCGAGACGGTAATCGATAACCTTATGGCGGCTGGAGGTCTTGGACTACCAACCGAACTCTTTACAATGGGAAAATATGGGTCCGACTATGACCTTGGGGCTACTGCCTTTATGGGTCCGTTCGTAGGAGACCTTACAAAACTAGGATACGGAGCTATATCGCTCGTCTCTGACGCGTTCGACGAAGAGCGACGAAATAAGATAATGGCGAGCGATGAGTCTATGGAGACATACAAACAACAGAAGATGAAGACCCTTCTCTCTGTAATACCCGTAGTAAATACAGGCTACAAAGCTGCACTTGAAACAGAGAAACAGTTTGAGAGCGGTGATGCGTACTATGAACAATCTCAGTCGAAGAACCGACCGAGTTTTTTTCAGAAGGCTATTGCTCTCTTTAAAGGAATACTCCCTCGACCAGAGAGCGGAGACGGGCAGATAATCGTAGAGTCAGCACAACAAATTAAAGACCAAGTGGCGGGAATTAATGACGCACAAACCTTTCAAATCCTTGCTGGGTCTGACCCATCAAAGGTAGAAATAACTGGGGAAGGGGCGGAGAACGCGTCTCAGTTCTTAACGAGAGGGTATGGAAGGTGGTTAAAGGTCACAAAGATTCGTGACGGTGACACTCTGGAATTTGCAGACGGTTCTGCGGTTCGGTTACTCGGGGTTGATACGCCAGAAACAGCGAAGCCTTGGAGATGGCAAGACCCATTCACTATAAAGACGAATGAACCAGGGGCTCAGGAGGCGAAGACGTTTTTGTCTGAACTTGCCCCAGTTGGTTCTGATGTGTATGTCGCAGGCGACAAGGTGTCTGGACAGAAAGACATCTTTGGAGAACGGGACCTTGGATATCTTTACAACAAACAAGGAGTCGATGTAAATAAAGAAATCCTCACAAAGGGATACGGACGAGGGATGTTTGAGTATCCATTTGAACGAGCACCTGAGTTTATGGATGCAAACAAGCAGACGCAAGCTGGTCCAGATATACCAGCGGGGTATCCGACGCCAGACCCGAACTGGACTGCAGCAAAGAGGAATAATAACCCAGGGAACATCAAATACAGCAAAGCGTTTATGGAGACACTGCAGAACTATGGAATACAGGCCGAGAGAGCGTCAGCTGCTACGGATGGCGGTAACTTCTTGCGGTTTCAGAACCACAAGGACGGACTGCGTGCGCTCGTCATACTCCTTACAAAGACATCAACCTATCCAGAGATGTCGGTGAACGACGCGATGTATCGGTGGTCTGGCAAAGGATACGACGCAAGTGTCGCTATTGGAATAGACGGAACAAAGAAAATAAAAGAGCTCTCGAAAGATGAACTCGCAGCACTGATGAAAGGAATGACTACGAGGGAGGGGTGGGGATACCAACAAGGGCTTGGTCCTTCGATGTCTGCACCACCACAAGCTCCAGCACAATACACTCAGCCGCCACAAGAAGAGTCGAGTGGTATCGGAGGAAAGTTGTTAGCCGGAGCTGCCGGACTTGGACTCTTGGCGATAGGAGGAAAGAAGCTTGCGGGGAAGATGGCTAAAGAAGTCCCTATGGAAGAGGTTACAAGAATGAAAGAAGGGTTGCGCACAAAGGCAATGAAAACCGAAGAAGGACGTATTGACCTTGGACTGGACGCACTAAGCAAGCGTATGGATAAAGCTCCCGCTGCGGCACCTACTAGAACTGCAACAGAAGCACCTACTCGGGCAATGACAGAAGAGGAGTTTAATAATATGGATGATGGTCTGGGAAGAGCTCCTGTTGCCGAGCCAGTGAAAAAACCAAAGTGGGAACCAACCGCACGAAGACCACTGAAAGAGTTCGCGAAACCTATTAAGGAGGAGATAAGGTGGGGAGGAGCCGTAGATGACTCGTATAAAAAAATGCGGAAATGGAGGGAAAAACAAGAGAAGGCTGGGTCTATAAATCCTTCTTATGCACCAAAGCATACACCTGGAAGTCTGCAAATGAGTGGTGTTAATGAGTCGTCTGCAAAGAGTTTATATATAGCTCTAAAGAAAAAGATGGCGGGGCTCTATGGCGATTCATTTGCTACTCTCAATGAGGCAGAGAAGAAGGAGGCGACAAAACTTGCAATGGAAAAGCAGTACGAAACACTGTCAACGTTTTGGACCGGAAGACGTGAGGCGGCTACTTTGGCAGGCGATAAGACTAAGTCCGAACCACTTAATGCTTACTACGAAGCACAACAAGTTCTTCGTGATATAGAGGAGGCATACAAAGGTCCTAAACTAAGCGAGTGGCGCGACCAAGTAAAGAACTTCGAGCTTAAGAGACTCTCTCGTGGAGAATACGAGGACGAAATAAACAGAATGGCAGCAGACTTTGTAAGACGAGGTGTTCAGCCGGAGGGAATAAAGGTGGTGATGAAGGACGGTCTTATGGACGCAAAGAGTGGAAGAGAGGTGTCCGCACAGGTAAATACAAAAACTGGTGAAGTGTTTATAAATGAAGCGCGACTAAAGGAGGATTTCAAAAACAAGGAATGGACGAATCCAAAAGAATTGGTAGAAGTGGTCGACGGAGTGGAACATAGGTCAAAAGCACTGGCGCTTCCACCTGACGCATTTAAGACATACGAAGAAATGAAGGCATTCGTGCTTGCGCACGAGTTTGCCCATACAATATTCAAGAGAAGTAAATACTAATCCTCATCGTCCTCAATATCTACAACCTTCATCAGGTGTGACACACCATCAATCTTTGTGGTCATGTAGCCCTCTTGTTTCATCTCCTCTATGAATCTTCTCTTAGACGGGACGTATGCACGACTTCTTCCCTCGGCCATCATCATGTAGTCTGTGAAAATCTTGTAGAGGTTTATGACGTTCGTCTCTACTGGAAACCCAGGGCGTTTTATCATTGGAAGGTATTCATTCACGAATCCTGCAACGTAATTAATTGAGCCCATGAAGTCAGCAGTCTTTGCTTTTACTGATACCGGTTCCTCGAACCTTCCTCTCTTTATCAGTCGAAGTAGGCCTTCGCATGCCCAACGAAAGAAGAGTCCCCTCTCTTTGCGAAGCTTCTTTTCGAGAAAGAAATCCTCTTTGCCGATAAACGACCGATTGAATTCGATAATCTGCAGACGTCGAAAAAGCCAGTCTCCAGAATCAGGAGAGTTGGGAGACGAATTCGAGGCCATGATAATCTTGGTGTATGGTCGGAACTGAAATGTTTGTTTGAATTTTTCTTCTGCTGCGATAACATCTCCTCCTGTAATCTTCTTGAGCATGTCGTTGTCGAGCTGCGTTCGTCGCTCCATATCTGTACAGATATTTACATACGAGCCGAGCAGGCTGGAGGTTGCGAATCGGTCTCCTGTGAGTTTGTTGATTTCTATGTTTGTGAAATTGTTTTTCCCGACTATGTCGGATAGACAGTTGAGGAGTGTGGATTTCCCGTTTCCTCCTTTCCCGAGTATGTAGAGCATCTTTTGAAACGGGTTGTACTGGAGTAGACAGTACCCCATCCACTCTTGCATGAAGGATACCTTGGTGTCACAGTCCATGTCTCCAGAAAACAGGCTCTTTATGAAGAACAAAAACTCTCCATCGTGGGAGGCATCGAGCTCGACGCTTTTTATATTGAGGGTTGAGAGTACGTAGTCCTGTGGTGTGTATTTTCGGAATGCCCCAGTTGCTGGATAGTATTTCCCATCGGCAAGGTTTATCTCTATTTTCTGTACATCTCCGTCGAACTCGTCTGCGACCCCTCCTTTAGAGATAACGTCTCGCAGGGTTATAACATTATCAGTCGTTACTCTCGTGAGGTAGTGTATCACGTCATTGATAATTGAACTCGTATGGCTGGCTGATGCGTTCGTCTCTATGTATTTTAGGATAAGAGATTCTATTTCTCCTTTGGTGTGTGAGTGCCATATACTCGTAACTCTGTCGCAAGCCCAGTAGAAGTTGATACTTGTGTCTACGGCAAAGGAATAATCCTTTGTCATCCTCCGTGCGTACATGTACCCACTAGAGCCAGTGACATCTCCTGTCACTTCTGTCATCTCGTAGAGAGTCCTTGTTTCATTAGTAAAAAAGTTTCGCACCGTATCTGCTCCATTTAATTGGAACATGTCATTTATGTCAAACTTGTATTCCGCACCAAGAAAGAACATCTTTGCGGCGGTCTTTTGTTTCATGAGAGCCTCCATCATCTTTTGCATTTTCTTGGCCCCTGCTTTGCTCCCATTGTTATCGGCTCCGTCTTTGTGGATATCAAGGTCGAGTGAGAGATTCACTGTGGTAAACCTTTTGAGTGCCTTACAGAAATCGTCCGTGTTTGTCGTGGCAGAAGCGAGCCCTATCGTATTTTTATATCCAGAGGCTATCATGGACAACCAATCGGAAAGTCCTTCAACGATAAAAATTTCTCGGACATCGGCAAGGAAGGATGGTTCATAAAAAAACCCCATCGTCGACCCCTGTATGAATTTCTTTTTTCCTCGTTGAGCTCCGACAATTTTCCCGGCAAGGATAGAATCTCTCATTGGAACGATAATGTCGTACGTCCCATCGGGTTCTATTACGGCAGACCACTCAATTCCGAGTGTTTTTATATCGACCCCCTTTCTTTTCTCATATAATTCGCTTGCTGTGTTTTTTATTTCTTCCGGGGACAACATAGCGTCCTTATACGTAATCTCGAATTTACGGGCCCTTTCTGGGTCTTTTTTATTGTCAATCCCTGTTATGGAACACGCAATTGAAAATACATCAGAGAAATTTGTCTTAATGTCGTATCCGGCGAGTTCGGCGATAAGATTATAGACATCCCCCTTCGAGTCACAGGCATGACAGCAAAAAAGTTGGGTATTTGTATTGAACGAAAATGACGGATTGAAGTCGTCATGTTTCCCAAGTGGGCACCTCATAGAATTTTCTCCGTGTTTTACTTTTAGATGTGGCGGTTTCCCAAAGAACCGTAGAATGTCTTCTATAGTTAGGAAGCTTTTTACTTCTTCGCTTTGCGTAGTTTGAGGGTATAGACTACTCATATTTGTATGATTTTATTTCGATTGTCTTCGGCGAGCTCGTCAAAAGTAGCACTTTTTTTTCCAGATTGCAATAGTTCTAGTGTAAATTCTGTGTTGACAAAGATAGATTGTTGTTGCAATTCGAAGTATATAACAAGCCACGCGTCCGCTCCAGCTAAGACAAACATGTCCATGGGCTTTTGTCCAATTCCAGAGTCCGAAATTTTATGGTACAAATATTTATGTTTTGCGTTCAAAAGAGAGCGAAGTTGGTGTCCGGATTTCTCGACCCACTGGTGGAAGTTGAATCGCGCGGTGCGTTCGTACTTGAGTTCGTACGCCGCACTGGTCGTAGGAGGGTTTTTTTCTAAGTAATGCTTAAAGCGTACTTGAAATTTGGCTTCCAACTTGTTCATGACAATATGGTATTGTTTTTGTGAAAAAAGTCACGCGTTCGTCATAACGTTTTAGTTTGCAACATAAAAAAAGGAGCCTTGAGGGGCTCCTTAGTTATTAGAACATTGACGCTTGTGTTTGTTCTTTTATGAAGTTTAGAACTTCTGGGTGTGGGTCGGATTCTGCTCGTGAGCGATTGTCTATCTTGTGGAAGAAGTTTCTTTCTAAGTGAATCTGTTCTTCGTCGGACTGACTCTCTCCTTTTATTATTCCAAATTTTCTGAAAATTGCGGGAGTTGTGTGGTAGACAAGGTCTTCCTCTAATTCATGGAGGACTATTTTGTCGCAAGTTTTTTCTATTTGCTCGAAGACAGGTAAGGCCCAGCCAAAGCTGTCGTATCGTCGAAAGAGGTGCTTGCTTTTCTCTACCTGTTTTTTGGCAGTCTTGCCATCAATAAATCCTACTGTAACAAGTCTACCGCTTTTGGTTCTGTGTTCTAGTGGTATCATTCTATTGGTTGTGGTTTTAATTTATAATAAGCTTCGTAGGTCTTTTTTCGTTTATTCCATTGAAAGTCGAGCGAACTATCTACAAAATCGTAAACGTGTGACGTCTTTCCTGGCATAAACCGAATCGCCCGTCCTACGGCTTGGCGTAGAGTTGACTCGTTCTTGATGGGAAAAAGGATTGCTACTTTGTTGCATTCTGGGTAGTCAACTCCCCTGCTAGCAGTTTTGTATTGAGCGAAGAGTATCCCACCGTTAGTGAGGAATTCGTCTTTAGAGCGTTCTCTTGTTGATTTGTTGATAGTTCCGTGTATACGGTGACTGCCCAGAAACATAGAACTAAAGTAATCAACGTCATTAACCCTATCAAAGAGCACAAGAAGACGGTCTCCATTTTCGTAGATACGAGTGATATAATCGACCATCGCATCTTTCCTTTCTTGGTCTTCATCGAGTCCGCTTCGGAATAGAGTCCAGTCTCCATGAGGCGTAATGGGGGTATTCCATTCGTCGCGGTAAGTTTTTGAATAGTACCAATAATTAATGGAGGATACTGGTTGCTTGGTGTATGTCCCACCAATTCGAATCCCCCAGAATTTTTCGAGGGCTGTTGCGTCGTCTGCTTTTTTGAATTCGTCAGACGCCGTGCGTATAGTTCCCGTAAAACCGAATTTGTGTGTTGCAGGGTGGAGACAGATTCTCGCCCTGGCCTTGTCTGTGAAATATGCATCTGCTTCATCGATTATGAGTATATCGAAATCTTTAAATATGTCGGGAGATTTCGTAAAGGTTGCGAACGTCGTTACGGTCACAAAATCTAATTCCTTGTAGTCTGAGTTATACCGTCCGACAGGGTATTCAGGACCAAGGAACTTCTTGAACTCGTTGTATGTCTGTAATACCATGTCTTTTGCGTGACACACAATGAGTGTTGGCTTGTTCCGTATCTTGTGATACGAAACCATGATAACAGTTTTCCCTCCACCTGTGGTGAACTCAATGAGTCCATGCCTAACAGTGAGCATGGTTTTGAAGATTGGAATCTGTTCGTCACGTAGTGCGTATGGGAGTGAATAGTCTGTTATTTGGGTAAATTGTGGGGAAGGAATAACCTTCCCCGCAAGTACCTTATTCCAGTAGTTTGCTCCTGGGGGAGCATAAAGGCTAGTACCAAGATAAACGTTTGGTTTATAGAATAGCGTAGCTCCTCCGAGTTTTAGTGCCGTATGGTATGCGACATTTGGTATGTGCAGGAATTTGTATGTGTCTGTAGATAACAATGTATTGGGAATCATTTTGATGCGGCGATTACAGCAAGGCTGAGTTTGATAATTCTACTGACCTCGTCTGGTTCTTCGAGTGCAACTTTTATCATAAGTGCTTCGTCGTGATAATCTTGTCCGTCTGGAATTGCCATTGCGGCGGTTTTGTAATCTTCTGTGAATTTTGTAATGATGTCTTCTACCTGTTTTTGTGTAAGTCCAAGTGACTCAGAGAGGCTTGGTTTTGTAATATCTATGTATACCATGCGGTAAGTGGGTTAAAAATAATTTGCGTCAGTGTCTACAGACGCTGACTTGAATCCTGGTTGGGTTGTTTTCTTTGATTTGATATCTTCAAGGGCTTTTTTTACATCGGCAGATTGTTCGTCGTTGTATCCCTTAATCATATCTTCGTCGTCCGTGAGTTGGGCGAAGTCTACGATTCCATAGGAGAGTTTTACTACTCCGTCCTTTTCATAAATTGACCATTCGCCGTCGAAGTTTTTAGCGGGTCCGATAATAACTGCTACTTTTTTTCCTTTGTAGTTCTTGATATCGCCTGCTTCTGCCGTAGTCATTTCAGTTGCATGGATGAATCTTCGGTAAAGCGATGGTTCTTCTCCGTCTCGATGCCAACCGTCCCAAGGCAGTCTCCACCAAGTCTTTCGAATGGTGTCGTTACCAAGGTCAAAATCAACTGCGAGTTCTGTGTATTCCTTGCCTCCCTTAGAGGTCTTTGTTGTTGCCACAATGTTTGCGAGCTTTGCTGGGAAATATCCCGTGAATCGTCCACTTCCTTTGGAAGTAGAATCCAGTCCTGTATCTAGTGTTACCATGTTGTTTGTTGGATTATAAAATTAACTTTCTCTAGCACGTCTTTGGTTGGGTTACGTTTAAACTCTATAAATTCCCATCCGAGGTGGTTTGCGTGCAAGCAACCTCTACGATAATCGGAAAAGTCCCACGGTGTCGCAGGAAACGTTTCTTCAAAATTCGTAAGTTTATAGAGGTAGGTTTGTAGATTTACACTTGCCTTTTTGCTGGAGCTCATAGGCACAAATTCGTATTTTGGATTGTGGTCGTCGTAGAGTCCGAAGGATTTTAAATCTATTATCCAGTTGGTATTATCTTTTTTATTTATCCCGATAACGTCTATATGTCCATCAAATTGATATACGTTGTTCTTGAAGCAGAACATGTGTGGCTCTGCCTTTATAACTTCAAATTGATGTTCAATTAAGAATTTTCTGATATTTTCAAGAGTTTTTATAACACGGTCTGTTTTTGGTTGTTTGTGTGAGAACTCCATTGCGGCGTGTAACTCGTTTCCAAGGTCTGCTGATGCTTTAGATATCTCATCTGGGTCGAACCCTTGACCAATCATTTCGAGTTGCCATTCAGTAAAATCGTGACTATATATTTCATTCACTATCTGTGTTACTCTCATTTTTTTGTAGTTTGTTAGCTTCTATTTGTTTAGCGAGTAAGGCTCTGGCTTCCTCAATTTGGTGCTGGTAAATTTTACCTTTCCCATCCCAGCCGATGTAGTGGTACAGTTTTGGCACGTTTTGCACGTTGGCGTCGGCGATGATTTGCATAAGTTCTTTAGGGTTACCTATAGTCGCCTCATGTTTTGCAAAAAACGATTCAATATGTTCGAAAGTGAGGTCTTCCGTATCAATCGTATCTGGAAGCTGGTCCCTGCGTTTTGCATGCCATTCCTTTGTTCGCGATGTGTGGGCTGTTCGTTTTCCATTTCGTTCTTGGATATAAAATATGTTATCAGCTCGTTCAACTACAGCTGGAGTTATTTGTTTACCAGCTGAGCGGGGGAAGTACACAATATCGCCATTATCAGTTTCTATCTGTTCTGCCTGCATCAAGATAATGATATTAAGGCCACGCATTTGTGCTCGTCGTAATACTTGCTTGATAGACAGTCCTAGGTCTCCGTAGTCGTGGAATGAAAGTTTCCTTCCAAGGTCTGTTTTCGTTCCTAGCTCCTGTTCTGCAAGGAAAGTAATTGAGTCTATAACCAGAAGGTCATATTCTTTGATTTCGTCGCCGTTAATGAACTCAATAAGTTCTTGAATGCTTTCCACATTGGCAGTATGAAGGTTATTAATATTTTTGTTGTTGTCTGGAATAGCGTTCCAGATTTTACCAACTGTGTTCTCTACGTCTACGTAGATTACTTTTTTAGTCTTCGTCGCTGTAAGGGCTAGCGAAGATTTTCCCGAACCCGTATACCCATAAAACACATTGATTCGTCCGATTGACGATAATGCGAGGGCTTCATTAGCTTTTTTTATTTTCATCGTAATGTTTTATTAGTTTTACAATAATCTTTTCTGCCAAAACTTCAATCATTTTTTCCAAGAAATTGTCAGTGATAATTTCTGGTCCCGTAGGGTGCACACCTGTTGGGAGTTTTTCGAGTCGCACTGTCCTTTGTATTTCTTTTGCTACTTCGATTGCTTCTGGCTTAACGTGGTATTGTCTATCAATAATTGCTTTTTCTGGTGAGTCTTTGGAAAGCGTAAATGTTCGTCGAACTGGAAGCACTGCTTTGTCGCCGTCCTTTATAATAAGCCTTGTGATTTCATTAAATCGCATAAATTGGTTATATGTTGTACCGTACGTACTACCAGTTGATTTGGCTACTGGCATTAGCGATGCTCGTGCTACAGCAAGACCAATCATATCAAGTTCTCCGTTTTTAAGCCAGTCACGGAAGATATGCATTTTTCCGCTATTTTTGAGTATGTTTATATTTTTGTTGAGCTCTATAACGATGCCTGCTGGTCTTTCGTTCTTCATTTGAGTATTTGCATTAAGAGTAAATTAACGAAGTCTAGTTGGTGGTGAAATGATTCAGGGAGTTGTCCATTAAGGTATTTTCGCACGACTTCAGATGCGATTGCTCCACAGCCAAATGTATTGAATACAATAGCTTTCTCTGTACACACTGCGTCTGGTACTGATGTGTCAGTTGGTGTGAACTTTTGGTAGTCCAACATAGCAGTACCTCCGTGCACAGAGTATACTGAGCATACAAGCCCTCCCATTCGCGGGTCCACCACGAGTCCCGAAAACATACGCGAAATTAATATCTCGTACATCTGCATTCGTACGTCATTGCTATCCAGTGCTAGAATTACAATGTCGTTATTAGTGAGTATTATCTCTTGAGATAATACGTCACCATGAAAGGTATTAACCTTTTGAATCCCTGAAAGGGCTTGTATGTTTTCCTTAACGGCGTCGACTTTAGTCTTGCCGATATCTTTTGGTCCGAAGAGTTGGTTATTAATATTAACGTCTTCGACGGTATCCTTGTCATACAAGGATACTTCCTCTGCTCCCATCTTAGCGAGCATAAGTGCGAGTGGTGACCCAAGTCCTCCACAGCCGATGATGTGTACTGTACGGTTCTCCCATTTATCGGGAGTTAAGAAGCCGTATTGCCTCATTAGTAAGTTGTTCATGTTTTGTTAGGGTTATTGGTTCGTCGTAATGTGCTAATTTTGAATTAATATATGTCATAAGTATGTCATAGTCTATATATTCAAATTCATAATGGCCTTCCTCTGAATCATAATATGATTTTTGGTTTTTTTCTGCCCATTCTTTGAGTTTAATTAATTCTTCCATTTTATACTGCATTAAGTAGTGGTGGTCTGGTCTTTTCGTTTGGCCAGTAAAAGTGGGCTTCGATAGTGTCTCGTTCTGCACCTTCTTCGAGCCATACGAATCCGAAGTTATCTTTGTAGTTGCGTACTGCGTCGTACTCTACTTCTTTGAGGTCTATGGCTTTTGAATATAGTTCACTATCATCAAGTGAGAAGTTGAAGTATCCTTCTCCCCATAAATCAAGTTGTTCTTTGAAATGGTCGTACCTAGAGTCTGCCTCTTTTCTTATTACCGTAGTGCTCATACATTTGTCTAGGTAGCTTTTTTTTTGTTTTCCATAACTCTCAAGTGGTCCATAGTCATCAAGGTCTTTGTCGTATCCGTCGTCGTAGTATTTATTGTAGTTAAACCCAATCTGAGCTGTTTGGTATTTTGGTTTTTGCTCGTATTTATCGATATCAATACCATCAACAATAGATTGTGCTATGGTTATTCTTTGTCTTAATGACTCTTGTTCTTCTGGTGTCTTTGCGAGATACTCAGCAAGAGATGGTAGTGGTGTTCGTATAAACTCTGGTTCGTCGAATTTCAGTCCTACTTCTGGGTACACAATGCGGAGCTTGTATTCTCCTTTATCTTTTGTTGACACAACAAGAGAAAGATATGGAGTGTTTCGTTCTTCAGCCATGTCCTGCATTTCTTTCTCGTCAGTTCCTGACCAGAACGCTCCCATAGTGTGATGAGAGTGGATGAGGAGATTCCATTCCTTAGGGTCTCTCCACGTACTGGGTTGTTTCATGTCTTTGTCTCGTGTTCGCCATTCAAAGATTGCGTCAGTGGGTTCAGTTTGTCCATCAAGGAGGATTGAGTTTGGAACTTCTGTATTCGCACCTGTGTTGATTTGGTATGGTACTATGAAGTCTGTGATATAAAACCTGTTATCTACTCGCTCAGTGCGTGCGTAGAGCGTCCATTCAATGTTACGCTTAGCAAGCTCAAAGAGTTTTTCGTAGAATATCTCGTTTGCGAAAAGCTGTGGTGAATTATAGAGTTTCATTTTATGATTTGATTGTGAAATACTTAGATGGTTTCATCTTCTTTGTGTTATCTGTTGCGAGTGCTGCGAGTTGTGATGGTACCCCCAAATTACTCCAATCTTCTTTCTGTCGTGTTGTATATTCAGTGTAGATAGTTTCTCCAAGTTTACTGATACCGTGTTTAAGCTGAACGTATTTAGGCATGGCTGTTTCGAGTAATGCAATGAAGTCAGTTTCTAGCAACTTATCAATGTCCTCGTGTTTGTATCCTAATAAATCTTCTAGGTCGTACATCAGGAATAAGAAGTCCCCTGTTTTTCTTGGTGTTGGCATTGCATGATAGAATTTGTGGTATTGGATGTCTGGTTTCCAGTATGGAGTGCTGATGAGGTCTATATCGAATGGAATTGCCCCTAGGACACGTAATCGGTCACCAAGTCTCATCTTCTTGTCTCTCGCAACTGCTTCGTATGTACCAATACAGAAATCACCACTAGAGGATATATGTGGATGTAAGTAAGCTGTGTTATCCGTTGTGAATGGTTTGTCCCACTCAAAGCCCATAGCTCTGTAAGTCCATTCAATATCTTTCTTTAATGGGAACATCATAGTGTATCCATTAATGCGTACTGGTACAGCAGGGTTGGTCGTTTTAAGCTTAATTGTTGCACTGCCTCGTTCGTAGTTGTATTCTTGGCTTATAATCTCTGTATTGTAGTAGTCTTTGAGGTATTTCTTGTCATCTTCTGTGATTTCACACATCTGTTGGAAGAACTTTGGTTTGTTTTTTATTTCTTCAATCCTTTGTCGTTCTTTGATTATTTCAAATTGGTCTTCTTTTGTTTTGCGTTCTTTAGTGAGGAGTTCTTCTTCAAGGATTGCAATTCGTTTTTCTTTGATAAGTTTTTGTGTGTCTTCTGGGTTCGGTTGTGCAACTACGTGTATAAAGTCTTTTATAAACTGTTCTTCTCGTTCAAACCATATCATGTTTACCTTTGGTTTATCAAGTGCTGGGTATATATCTGTTTTACGTATGTCCTTGGATGCGAAGTGTGTGTTCATTGGAACCGTTGCGACCATGTTGCTTACAAGTCCGCACCCCATTGGAAGTCTACTTACTGGTATGTTCTCAATCAAGTATTGAAGCATACCAACAAATTGTGTCATTGTTACAATTTTCACGGTGTAAACGTCTTCGTTATGTGTTGAGTATCTCTGGAAATCATCTTCGTAGATAATGTCGCACATACCGTATCTCATTCCTTCTGGTTTGTCGTGTTTCATAGACAGTGTAAACCATAAGAGTTTTGTTAGATAGTATTGGTTTATAAAGTATCGTTTACCTTCTTCTGGTTCTATTAACAACAGTGTAAAACTGTTTATCCATATTTTTAAGTATTGCATTGTATTTATTGTTATATATAGCGGTAAGAGCCCCCCCAGGCTCTTAACTACGCTCCAAGTTTTGTGGTTCGTGATACAAAAACGGCGTCTTCGTCGTTTAAGAAGTACGAATTTACTTGTGTGTCACTTAAAGGTCGTCCGTTTATTGAAACAGATGCGCTAGTGCTATCAATTCCTTGTGTCGACAAGAAGTTGATAAGAAGTTGTGGTGCCATAAGAACGAATTCTTGTGTGGCTTTTCCAGATTCGGTTAAGGTGATTGTCATCATAGTGTATATGTGGTTGTTAGTAAATATAAATGATGTGGTGGGGGGGCATTAGTTGGTTAATTCGTCAAATCGGTCTCGGAATGCGTCGTCGAGTATTGTGTGACAGTGATTGCATTCGTATTCAATCTCTGTTTCGTGGATTGTTTCGTCGTCTATGTCTGAATATCCAAATTCTTCATTTGAATTCTCTGCTCGTCGCCAGGACTTGTATTGCGTTATTTCGTCTTTTCCACTTATTCGGTTTATAAGTCGTCCACAGTATGGACATCTAAAGTCTTCGAGGTACTGTTCCCAGTCGTTGTGGTCTTCGTCAATTGGAGTGTGACCCATACTTGTGTTTACAGTTATACTAATACTACCCACTTTGTTAAGCTCTTCGATAGCTTTTTTGATGAGGTCGGTTTTGTTTAATTCCATCTGTGTTAATTAATAATTAAGAAATTGTTCTGGTATTGGTTTGATGTCTAATTCCAATTCTTCGTTTCTCAATTGGTCTTGAACTTCTCGCCAGTAATCTTCTCCTTGTTTTGTGGAGCTCCATTCAAATCCATCTACGTCTGTGTCTCCGTTGTTGTCGATTCTGTTGAGCTTGTCTTGTCTTGTTTTAATGCTCGTATTGAACCAATTGACTTTAGGGTCGTCAATGACTTGCATTATTTGCTCCAAGACTAATCGCGGTGAGTAGTTTATCATGTGATGTTGTTGAGGTTAAGAATAAAATGGTTAATTCTTTTCTTTCTGCTTACTTCTTTGCTGTACTGCTTTTCACATTCTTCATTGCAGTACTTTCGTTTGAATGGTGGGAGCTTATTGTTGCAATGTACACACTGTTTCATTGTATTTATTTATTAAGAAATTGACCTTCGTTTTTTTTAGTTCTTGCGAGTCTACTGAGTGTTATAAAGAAATCACCTCCGCGGTCTTCTTTTCTTTTAAATGGCGGTGAAGGTGTGCCGTCATCTCTTAGGAGTACCACTATGTCTCCCGGTATTATATATTTATTCCCAGAGGCATATACAACAATGAATTCGTCACCTGCTACAATACCTAGGTCTGACGCTCTTTTTCCTATTGGAAGTATGTCATATCTTTCTGCGTCTGGGAGCGCTTCGATGTCAGTTCTGTAATCTCGTGTCATTGTGTAAAAATTAAAGGAATCATTATGCCGAGCATTATGCCAGCTAAGAGAATCATGAATGCGGTTTGGAGGTATCTCCTCCGTACGACTTTGTCTGTGTATTGGTTGTACATGTTGGTGTGGTTATTAGGTAATTAGAGAGGATAAGAAATGAAACTTCTATGGGTGGCAAATCAACAAAGCCGTTTAGTTGTTTATTTCTATCTCCTCTCTAATTACACAAAAACCCCTTTTTTTTAAAATGTTTTTTTGTATTCCTTTATTAACATATCGCCTTTTTTTTTATATCCAGCTGGTGGATAACTTCCATATCCAGGCACCCCTTGTGGCAATAGTCGTTGCAATGTGTTTATTGCATGCACTATCTTTTGGTCTCTTGCTGTTATTGGCTTATCTTTCCCAACACATTCTGGTGAACAGTACTTAGTCCTGGGTCCAGTTACGAATACTTTCTTACAGTATCTACAGTTTTCGAGTGTCATTTTGATAGTTGTTATATAAGTTTGTCCAGAACGAGCTAGCACCACCGAGAAAACCTTCTAGGTACTGTGCTGTCTTGTAGTCCATCTTGAATGTGCCTTTCTTCAATTCTAGGAACCGTTCGTCATTCAAATCTAACTCGTTCTGTAGTTTGTATTCAAGGTTCTCTAATACGGATTCGTAGGGGTTTATTTTTTTCATTTTTTTGGTTTCTATGTGATATATTTATTAAGAAATACACAGACGTTTCTTGGTAGTCGAATCCAAATAGGATTTTGCCAAGGGGATTTATTTCCTATCGTTATGTAGTGCTTATCGCCGTCTTCAAGATAGTATAGTTTCATTTTTGTAGTTCGGTTATTCTGTATCCATCTTTATATGGAATTGTATTTGTTAATCCGTCAAAGTAGACTTTTCCAAACCCTGTTCCATGTGATAACATTCCCACAATAATTCCACCTTTATTTAGAACGATAGTAGCGATTGTATTTCCATCGTCAGAGTAGACCTTAGCTCCCATAGGGAGGACGTTTATTTCCATATTGACTCTCATTTTTGTAGTTCGGTTAGTTTTTCTTTTATCATTCCTTCAACTAATTCTCTATAGGTAATAACATCTGGGTCTTCATATTCAGCTGTTGGCAACTCAATGCTTTCCAGTTCCTCTATTTTCGCCTCCGCAATCTGTTGTTGAATCCAGTTGAAAAGGTCATCGGTTGTTTCTGTAAAATACTCGGTCGCAATATCTTTAGCAATACTGTGTTCTTGTGAATTTAATATATGGAATCGTATTCTTATAATAAACTCATTAAACTCTTCTCGTAATTGTTGTTCTGTTTTCATTTGTCGTTTTGATAATAATTACTCATTTATTCCCACATCCTTCTGTTTGTTAGCTGTTTCCACCGTTCGTTGATTAAAGCCGGCAGGACGGATTTGTTGCAGTGTCTGGAAGTTTCTCGTAGGAGCTACCTAGGTTGATGTGGGAATGAACCAATAATAATTACTTTATTGGCAATGTCAAGTTGACAGGTGTGTTCGCTGTGATTTAGTTGTTTTTTTAGCTTTTTGCCGTTTTTTACACTCTTTATTTCTTTCTCTTATTCTTTTTTTACGACATTCGTCACATAATTCTCTTCTTGGTGGTTTACTACAAAAAATTTGAAATATAGATTTACATTTTATGCATTTCTTTCTGTATTCCATTATTAATTTAAATGGGGCATAGTTTTTTATATTTCCAAATTTATTCATTTTTTAAAAAATTAGTGCGTTCGTCGTTGTATGCCTACTATCCATTTGACAATTAAAAATTAATCAATAACTGTGAGCTTGCGAACTCCAATTTCTGGGAGGCAGAAGCCCCCCTATTGGGGGAGCTTTTCTGCTGAGAGTTCATCAAATACGTTTTTAGATTTCCACATAATGGCTAATTGAAAGGCTTCTTGTGCGAGTTTCTGTTTAGTGACGCAGTCTTGTTCTTCTTTGTACTCCCACAACGCAATGAGGGGAATCCAGAAGCTTTTCGTGTTAGTAGACCACTGAATTTGTTGAGGGTCTCCAGACCATCTGAATTCTGGATTCTTCTGCTGTGCTGAGAAAAACGCGTCTTTGTACTCTTTAGGAATAGCTAAAGACATAGCTGTGTTCATGTGTTCCTCGAATTCTTCAAGATTGGTGATGTCATCTAGTGTTTTAGGCAACGCTTTAGCCTCTGACACTTGTTGTTTGATGAGGTTCCTAGCACTAATGATGTACGATATATCCAACTTATGATAGATGTTGTTGAGGTTGCAAATCTCCTTACTAACCTGTGCAATTTCAGGCAACTCAATTAACTCCCATTTATCTTTACGCTCTTGGAATGTATTATTTGTAGTCTTGCTGAACAATTCAGCAAGGGATTGAGTGTCATGGTCAAACTGCTTGAAGTAGTTCTTCTTGATGAAACTAGATGGCTTAGTCTGGAAGAGATTTAAGGCGTATTGAATTTTTAACTCCCTGGTAATCTTTTTACCAGTCCATTTTGTTGCATCTAACAGGGCCTTTGAGAAGTCTGGATTGATATTTTTAAGGTCTGTTGCCAACTTAGTGGCAATATCAGCAAGAGAAGTGTCTCCCTCATTGAGTGGTGTGTTATTCTTATTGGTCTGCTCTTTTTCTGGGTCTTCCCAGAAACTTGGATTACTGAGTTGTGCTATCTGCTCTTTTGTGTACCCAAAGAACTTAAGCGTCTGTTCTGGTAATGATAATGCCTCTTTAGACGCCATTAAGAGGTCTTTAACGGATGCGGTAGCTTTTGTAGCCATGATGTAAAAAAAAATAAAAAATAAAAAATAAATAAAAACTGTAGAATCGAGAAATTATCTTTTCTCTTTTCTCACTCTTCTCCCTTTTTTTGAATCGAATATATGCAATAACGCTATTGTAAGGATAGGGACAATCCACAACGGATGCATGATGAAACCGATGATTGAATTAATCATTTTGTATATGTAGTGTTAATAGCTTCTAATAAATACTTTTTTATTGTTTCTCCATGACACCGTTTTGGAGCACACCAACATCCTAGTTGTATATTCCCTTTATTTACCAATTCTTTCTTTAACAATAAAAAATACTCACTATTCCACATTTTATTTTCAACAAACCATTTTTCGTACTTATCACATACCTCATCTCTTTTACTTTCATCACTCATATAAAACTTATTACCCAATTCTGTACTCCTATCTACTTTAAAAAACACTCCTTGTGTGTTCCTTATATTAACTACTGTAACCGTGTATTTTGTATTACACATATTATAAAAAAATAAAAAATAAAAAATAATTAATAATTAATAAAAATTATACCCCTTTCCGCATGCCTCCTTGTTGTGATTGTGCTTGGTCGTAATGTCAAAAGAATAAACGATTTCGCTACTAGAATGAGGTGGAATTGATAGTGCATCAGCACTTTCAATTATACCCATTCTAGTCGAAATGCTTATCTTTTGACATCTGAATGGGCATATCATCCCAGCGGAGCGCCTGAAGCGAAGAAATTTCCATTTTGTGCCATAAACATGCGATTCTTCCAAATTATTATATTCTTTCAATAATTTGGAAAATCGGATGATTATGAGCTCAAAATAAATTTGCTTCGCAATTCCTTTAATTTTTCTTTGTATCCTTTCTTTTTATCAAAAAGAAAGATTCCACTAGTTCTTTGATACTTTCTTATCAAGAAAGTATTCCTCTTTCTTAAAAGTATTATTTAAACATAAAAATTACTTGTCAAATCAAGGTCTTTTGAATACAGGAGAGGATTGGAGGGCTGAATATTTGACATTATTTGAATTCTTTTAAAAAAAATTATTTATTCCTCTAGAAATAGATAAAATTTAAAAGTATAAAAAATGTATTCAGTAAAATACTATATTTTCTTTATATCTCTTTTTTTCTTATAAGAGAATATTCTCAAACGAAAGTATAATTTGTCAAACAATAACAAAAGGCCTTTCTACACAGGACGGAAGCCAAACTCGAAATGTCAATTGAATATACTACTCGAACTTATATAATCCAATACACATTTTTCAGGTATGTCAAGATGCATGACTCAACTTTTGAGTCAAAAAAGTTGAATAAAAGTTTTGTTATATCTATTGACATCATAAAAAATACATGTTATTCTGAAAGATACCAGTAATACTTTTTGCCGTCTTTTTTTAAAAAAAACGGTTTTGGAAAAGTCAAGTGTATTAGTCGGTATTTTCTAGAACTCAGAGGAAGGACTGATAGGGGGGGTAGGTACCTCGCTGGAATTGTTTGGGGTGGGGTGGGGATGAGTTCCCCCTCTCTCTGTAAGACACACAAGTCTTTTATAGTCTTCATAGTTACGCACTACTGCGTAGCGCTTGAGTTCCACCCCTCCCTCCAAGACACACCCTTTTTATTTTTCCGCAGTTCCGCGCTACGCAGCACTGGACAATTCCTAGTTGCTCAGTATTATATAAGCATGAACAACGAAGAGCTCCTCAAACTACAATCCGACCCATGGGCGTACAGTGCCCCCTTTTGGGCGCCACAAGACAGTGTAGACCTACTAATTACCGCGTTAGAGGCAGAGATTGTATTAGAGCGTCAACAATTATTAGACAGGCACGGGGGCCAGGTAGCCCAAAAGATTCTCAGTAGGCACAACACAATAATCCCGTTCAGCAGGGCCCACCAAATTCTCGCGACCCCAGAGTACGCATTGCTCAGGTGCGTCAGTTACCCACAGAGTTACAAGGAAGAGTTCCAGAAGCACTACACGGACGCATCCGTAAGATATAGGAGGAAGGAGGAGAACAGCACGTTCGAAAGCAGGCACAAGAATGCTACGGAGTGGGAGCAAGAGGAGTACAAAACGGACCCTGGGATGTACACGTACGTAAAGAGGGAGTGGGACCGGTACATGGTAGGGAGTAGGAGTAAGACAAACGACTTGCAGGTGATAATGAACGACCCCGATGAGTTCCAGGAGCAGCTCAATAACAACTACCCGGACTGGGTGACGGCCCTCGGAAACATGGGGTGGTCAGAGGGTGACATACCCAGTGACATCACAGGGCTCCCTGACAAATTCGTAGCGATTTACGACAAAGTTACGACAAGAAAGGCCCTTCAAAGGAAGGCGTTAGCGTTCAATGACACGAGTTACCGGGGCCTCGAAAGGCAGAGAATCATCTTGGAGGAGGAGCAGTTGCAACGCCAACAGCGGCAGAAGCAACAACAATCAACCGACCTATCTATTAAGAAGAATATCCCAGCTTGGCTCTCCGACGGAGTGCTGCGAGCTTTGGAGGAACGCCTGATGCAAACTCCGCAGGGGGACCCCCACCTACATGTCCCGAGTAGCCTACAGCAAGCTGTCGAGAAGGAAGTGAAAGACCTAGAAGCGGTGAAAACCCCAAGGAAGCGCCCATAGAGTTGTAGGCTAGAACCGCAGCGGCCACGAAATCGTCATTCACTGATTTGCCGATAAGTTTCCCAGATGTAGGGGCATGGAATCCGAGTAATCCGTTCTCATAGACCTTAATTTCCATATCGCAGAGCTCCCGCATGGCAGTTGACAGGGTCGTACCACTCATCACCACCCCCCCGCGAGCAGAGTATGGAACCAGTAAGCGGTTAAATCGGGGTTTATGGCCCGGCATAGAGGAGATAACTGCATCACGGAAGTGGAGATACCAATTCATTTTCTTAGCTGTGGTAAATTCGAATCTGACTACGCTAGTAGTCGGAAAAGCCCGTTCAATTGCCTCTGCTGCACCGACCCCGAGTCCCGTACTATCTACTCCGATGGTATCAATCATTCCAGTAATCCCCATAGAATCACACCGTTCACGGAGAATCATGGCTTGGTCCTCTAGGGAGACCATCTCACCTACTTCTTTGATGACCCAGAAGTCCAGGACGTTCCGCATATTGTCCATGACGCAACATACCGAGCGGTCTTGACCCTTGTATGCCACATCGTAGCCCAGAAAGAAGCGGTTCCCGACCTCTGAAACGTCTACCGACCCACACGAATCAATATCCGTCATGGTTAGATAGGAGCCGAGTTCAAGAATCCACTCACACAGGACGTTTTTTCGCGCGAAGATAGAGTCCCACCCACCGACAAGTGTCACATATTCCTCTGTTGCACGGAGCCAGTCGGTTGCACTACTAAGCCCCATACGTCCGAGGGACTCCATATAGTCCAAAAGAGTGTGGTAGTTATAGATAAAGACCTTGTTTCTGCCGGAAGCATCGCTCCCACGACGCAGTCCTTGGTAGAAATAGCAGTCCGAGAACCCACCATTCCCGATACAGATGATAGGGCCGGCGGTACGGTTGGTAGTGGGGATTACCTGGTCTACCCATTTGTCCTCATTCCCTAGGTGGGACTCGTCACGTATGATGTAGTCGAAGGTTCGGCCCTCAATCGTTCCTCCGTGGCTCGAATAAAGACCGTATAGTACGATTTTGTCCCCCTCAATAGTCTCAATCTCGTTGGATTTATCGACGGCCAGGTCTGTCTCACGTGCGATTACGTAGTTCTTTACGCGACTAAAAACTTCTAATGATGTCCCCTTCTCCGGGGAGATGATTAATATCCGCATTGGTCGTCCAAAGACCTCGAAGTGGTGGGTCAGACAGAACTCGGTAACCATTGCTATGACTTGTGTTTTCCCTATTTGACGCGAAATTGACACAAATATGTTCGTTTTCTTCTTCTGAAAAACGGAACGCAGTATCGCCTCCGCTATTTCCCGCTGGGGATGGAGGAAGAAGTACGCCTTCATTTCGATGGCCTTTTCGACCGAACAATAGAACCCGGAATCCTCCGCCTCAGAATAAAACTGCGCCAGTAGTGCTACGAACTGTGCGTCGTCGAGCTTATCCACGTATTCTCGAACATCGACCTTTCGTGCCTGGCTGATACTTTGAGCTTTTTCTATTGAACGTGCCATTCATATATATAATATGAATATTCAAAAAAAAGGCAATAATCACTTGACTAATAGCAACAGATGATTACCATGTAAGTAATGAACTTCGATAAATATTTAATAAACAATCTCAATAGCAGGAACATTACTCAGTCGTACTTGGCGAAGAAGCTGGGAGTGACGAGACAGTGTGTTTCGAGGTGGGCAAATGGAGCGAGTCCATCGTTCTATTTGTACCAGAAAGTGGAGGAATACTTCCGTACTCATCATCCCAAGAAAACAAAAGATGAATAAAGCTGTAATCATAACGCTCGTAATAGCCAACGTATTCCTCTCTATAGCGTACGTCACAGAGGTCAGTAAGAATAGAATTGACCCAGTGATTCACGCACTGGACCGCATGGAGTGCACGGCCAGAGCGGCCAACGACCACAATGATTGGGAGAACCTACCTGTAACGTTTGCGTATCACGCAAAGGTGTCATATTATTCGCTATCCTTTTCTAATGTCCGATGTCAAATACCAAAAGAGAAGAAATAACAACTATAAAGATTGCAGGAATAAAGATATACGAAAAGAATTTTCGTGACACTGAGTGGCGTGAAGAATTAAAGAAGGAGCATATCGGTTTTAAACCAAATAAAAAATGAAAGAACAAGAAACAGAACTAAATTTCCCAGAGAACTATTATACAATAATTCCTATATATCTGGGAAACTATATATTTAAAACGAGCCACAAACACAATGGCCTTGATGAGGTAAACTATGCGACGTTTAATTATTTCGAAACAAAGGCACAAGCACAGGCGATTCTTGATTTAAAGGACGATATTATAAAATACAGTGCTCCAGAAATTGGTAGTAATTACTGGTTTCTTTCTGGAGATGAAGATAAATGGCAGTTTTGTGAATGTTTTGGAACTTATTATACAGACATGCAGGACAAACTAGCAGGATTTATTCTCCCGATGACCACAACAGAAGAACAGCGACAGCATAGGATAACCCTCCTAAAGAAAGCTGACGAGGTTTACAAGGAACTTCTTAATAATTAAAAATGAACTTATATATTAAACTAACTACATTATTCGCTATCACTCATTATATAACAATCTCTTATATTTTATGGGATATAAAAAAGTACTAGACCATATGACACAGCGAGCACTCAATGGTCAAGCAGATTACGACTTATATGTTTTCTCTGTTGAATGGCTCGCACACTATTGGACAGAGCAAGCTAACCAATTAAAGAAATGAGCAACAATAACTACGGTATCGGAGAGCGAGAGATTAAATTTAGGGCTTTCGACTTGTTATCTAAAGAAATTTGGTATCCTCAAACAGTTGGCAGGGGGCGCGACACACAACATCTTATGCAATTCACAGGACTATTTGATAAAAATAGGAAAGAGATATACGAAGGCGACATACTAAAAGAGTCATTTCCACCCGGAGACCACATAACAAGATTGTTTCCACAAGGGTATCGATATTGTGTTGTTAGGTTTGGAGAGTATGATAATGGGAAAGACTTTGAGGATAGTGTGTATGGAAATGGGTGGTATCTAGATTGCATTGGGACTGTGGTTGAAGAATTTATGGATAGGTCTGAATATAGCCCTCGCAAAATTGAAGTAATTGGGAATATTTTTGAAAACCCAGAACTACTTAAAAACACAATCAATGAGTAACATCACCGAGAATAGATACTACTCCGATATGGAGACGTGTCAGAAAAAC
>Ga0316608_1000316_pt1 | contig 23939 bp, 12 predicted proteins | sample MIS2016152B_MG_FD_207673 | JGI IMG/M metagenome (GOLD analysis project Ga0316608, IMG submission 207673) | Microbial mat bacterial communities from Middle Island sinkhole, Lake Huron, Michigan, United States - MIS.2016.152B | ecosystem: Environmental > Aquatic > Freshwater > Lake > Sediment...
GCTGCACCTCTACGCTTGTGGATTTGACGTCAGACTTGGAGTATTCCGAGCAGTTGAAGAAGAAACAGGAATTTTTTGAGCCGGAAGACCTTTAATTTATTAAGGGTTGGTAAGAAAAAGAAAGCAGGTATAAAGATGTGGATATTCTTAAAAAAGCTAACAAGCCTACCCCCGGAGAAGGCTATTACGAAGAAGTGCAGGCTAAAATAGCATGGGCTAAGCAAAGCTTCGGAAGGGTGAAAGAAATCCATGATGAGGCTACGGGTGGAAAGTCATGGACCGACTACGTTAGCAAGTAAAACATCCGCTAACGTGGCCATTTTATTATTTTTGATGCAATAGTGTTAAAATTAAGTATGGCCCACAAAAACGGCAATTACGCTGTTCATTTAAAAAGGAGGGGGTGCATGAAAAAAGATCCTACTTGGTTTGTTGTTACAAACAAATACATTGTGGCTGCAAATGGTCCTGATTCGCTGTACATAGAAAGTCTTAGAGCTATGGATGTTCTAGAACTAAGCAAGCAACTGTCAAAATTAGGCAGTCATAACGTCGTGGTGGATTCGGTAAACGATTACTCGAAACTTCCCACCAAAGAAGAATATTACAAAGAATCCGAAAAAGAATGGGAAAAGACGGAGTGGTTGCCATTCGCAACAAAACTTGATTTGATGAAAAGACGTTCCGTCGAGTGGCCTGAATTTTTAGTAATCCATTGGACTGCTGGACGGCAAACCCAAAATGGAAAAGCGGCTATTGAGTATGGGGCTTCTAAGGGTCATACTTATTGCTTTTTGCAAGCAGACGGAAAGCTTTTCCAAGGTGCCCCCACGAATGCGGGGGGATATCATTTAGGAGATGCGAGTATTTCGAGTTATGCTAGCTTAGGCATCGAAGTGGCTTGTGCGGGTAAAGTCGAAAAAATCGGCGAAAAGTTTGTGCCGTGGTTTGCTAAAGATTCTAACGGTAAGATTATTGATAAAGATTGTATACCCGAAGAAAACATCATTTATGATGGTGACGAGTACAAAGATGATGGTAGCTTTAAAGGCTATTACCAAAAATTCACAAAAAAGCAAAAGAATACCCTCATAAAGATAGCGTTATATAGTGTGCAGGTTCTTAAGATAAAAGTAGAAAACATACGAGGGCATGATGAAGTAGCCACACCACATGGCAGAAAGACAGACCCGGGGGCTTCTATTGGAGAGGGTGGCATGGTCCAATTTAGAAAAGATATCAAATTGATGCTTGATTCTGGTGTTTTATGGGATGCTATCTAAAAGTAATCTAAATACTGTGTCGTTTTATTTCTTTGGTGCCCCCAATTTGTAATTGAAGGTGTACCATCTTCCTCCTTGAAAGCCTTCTTTTTTTAATTGCACAGGTTCCACATTGCCTTTGGAGATCTCAATACCACTACCTTCGAAGCTTACCAATATAAGTGAATCGGGTTGGACTAATACATAAACTACATCCGCATACTCCTCCGAGGTTACTAAATTAGTATCCAAGGGTATAAAATACTCAACTAACATGGTGGTAATCTGTTCTTGAGTGATACATATTCTTTTGCTCTTGAATTCTATAAAGTTCCCTTTTACCCACTCACCCCGAGTAAACCCCGCTGTAGTTAATAATTGGTAAATATATCTAGGGGACAGCCCTACTCCGTAAAGACTCTTTTTTATTGGAAGGGTCTCAAAATCAAAGGGTACACTATTCATCATTTTCCGTTTAGTGTAGGTCTCTGCTTCCAATACTCGCCCTAACGGATGCTCAAAGAAAAAGAGCGTAGGGTCTGAAAGATTTCGATTATCCATAATAAACGAAGCCTCTTTGTGATACACACGAGTGAAATAGTCAGGGCTAGCCACTGCACACCAGCCCACCCCAGGCTCCATCTGCCAGTTATCCTTCGGGTGTTGAGGGAATTGAACTAGACCATCAATCAAATGCTCCCAAAAGTATACAGGGGCTAAGCATCGATTGAACTTAAAGTTATTATTCCGAAAGGTACTTGCCATAAAGTGAAGGAAGTCATGAAAGTTTGAGAAAACAGCTGTAGAGATACACAGAAGGGGATATACACCCTCGGAGTCAGGCTCTTGCCTCTGGTCTTCTACAAAAATTCCCGAATAATTCATCTTCAAACCCCAAAAGGAGCAGAAAATATTTTCCTCTCGTAGTTTTATAACCTTTAGGTAATACTTGTATTTAGAGATAAAGTCCTCTAGTGTGGTATGAAGTGTTTCAGTTAGCTCCAAAAAAGTTTTCAGTAGCTCAATGATATCCCACTGTGTACCCTCCTGGGTACCCTCATGGGTCATACACTTTTTCGGGGTTGAAGTGGTTAGGCATACAGCTTTTTCGATCTTTGTGAAAGATGTTTGAAAATCATTAAAAGGTATCCCATACGGGAGTGAGCCCAAGTAGGATTTAGGTAACAATTTGTGATCTTCGTACCAGCTTAAATACTTAAGTGCTTCATTGTCCGAATGAGTCATTAAAAAGGGTATAAGTTTACTTGAGATCCCCATCTCATCTAAAGATTGTAGGACTTGGCAAATATCCCCTTGATATACACTATTTATATCAAGGGGTGTTAGGACTTTCTGCAATAGAGCATTCATCACCTTACTTAGATGTCGAAGAAAATATATACGGGGGGTTCCAAACCTAAATTTTCCGTCACTCCTGTTTAATACAAAAGATAGTATTTGTGCCGAGAGGGGGTTAGATACCTCCGTGAAGTGGTTATTCAAGGATGATAGCTCTTGATGCTCGTCTCTAGAGAGACCTTGTAGCCACTTATTGTCGCTATAACGGAAGGAGTATTTCAATGTTACTTCCCCTGTATCCCAACACATTGTCAGCTTCCAACATTTTTGGGGGGCTGAAGAGGAGGTGAGTTTCCTACAATCAAGAGGCCCTACTATTTTCTTCAGTTCCTTTGTGGGCACCTTATTAATGAGCATCTCATAAACACTTTTGGGGACATAGGAGAAATTGTTCCACAGAAATATTTCTTTTTCGTTGAATACCTGTTTGTATAAGAAGCTAATAGCCTGTGTAGCGGTAAAATCTTGGTGACCCCCTATGTCTAGTGCGGGAAACAAAACTCTAAGAATATCTCTCATAATATCTCTCATAACCAAGGATACCCAGGAGCGGTCATTTGTTACCGCATGTGTGGCATAAAAAGACTTCCTCTCCGAGTAGGGTATAAAATGAATATGCACTAACTGACCTAAAGGTAGCTTACAATACTTTAGGATATCGAAGGATAATTCCTCGGGCCAGGTAATAGGTAGAGAGTAATACTCCACCGAGTCAGAGTAAGAGTTTTTACAAGCCCATACACATACGAATGGGACGTTATTTTTTCTAACTATAGATATATTTTCCCCTAAACAGAGGCTAGTACATTGAAGCACAAATGCTTCATCGGAAACTTCATCCTTTATTAGCCCGGAGTTTAGGAATTTACGAATCAAGTCTTCCCCTGTTAGCCCTTTAGCAAGTTGGAAAAACACCAAAAGTCGGTAAAAGATTTTTACCTCATGAATACCGGAGTGGTTCATTAGGTATAAGTATTTTCTTACTTGACTTAATGCATGCTTTATGTCCGGTAGCTCAAGTACTACCCCGGTAGCTTTGTAAATACCACATTGAAGTTCACTATGAAAAGGGTGGATACTCGGTGTTTCCAATAACTTAAATCCAAGTCTTTCAAGGGAATCTAAGGTATCATCTAAAAAAAAGAAGTCCTTGGGCTCTGGGGTACTTATAAGGAGACCTATATAATAACTAGGTATGAACTTCTGAAATCTTAAAAACTTCCCAAGCGCTTCTTTGGAATACCCATCAAATAGATGCGAGGGTAAGTTGGAGCCTTCCATTTGAAGAGATACCTCTACAAGCTCTAAGTCTACTTCGGGAGGAGTATAAGCAGTTTGGAATAAAGTACTAACCCCCTGAAGATATACCGAGAGATAGTAATTCCTAACTACCATTGAAGGATGTTTCCATGCTTTTTGAGCAAGATGCACGAGGTCTTGCAAATCTTTTCGGTGAAGTAGGGTTGCGGGGTCTATAGGGGAATAGCCTTTCGTCTCCTTAAGCTCCTTGATAGTAGGAGCGTACCTACAATGGGTGTATGCTTGCTGTAGGGTGTACTTTTTAGAAACCCTCTCCCTTCCCTCATCCGTAGGAACCATATATAACTTCCATGCTTTGCGAGGGCCCGAATGAGCCATCGTCATTAATGGGACTTCTCTTTGGTGTATGAAGTCCGTGAGCATTTTAGTCCTGAAATCTTCAAAGCTAAGGTCTTTTAGCCAAGTAGGTATCTTTTCAAATCTATTGATAACCCAGTCGTAGACTAAATCTACGTCTACTTCTCGACAAAAAGTGAGTATCCCCGATTTTAAGATCGTGTACTCGAAAAGTATTTGAATTTCCTCTTTTGTCACAGTATACTCCTCTCTTATATGTTTCTTCGTACCAACCCCACACTTAAACTCTTGTATGAGAGTATAGGTCTTATATAAGTATTCTAGCACACATGGGTGATTTTTTTTAGGCGTACAATTGTTACTTTTTTCTTCACCTTCTGGCTACTTAGGGTTTAGGATTTTTTAAAAAGACTTAATTAAAGCAGTCGAATTTACCCGAATCATAGCATTTCTGTACGCCTTCTCTGACGGGCTTAGTTTTTCCTCTTACCCACAAAACTTCAGTTCTTTCTGTATCTGTTCTAACATGCTTTACACTTTTGTCAACATTTACAGAGCCACTTGAGCTATTTATCGTTTTAAACTCTACCTTTTCCCACCCATAATTATTAGCCAGTTCTGTACTATACCCACTCAAGATAAAAGATCCTTCAAACTCCTGATCTAAAAAGTCTAATAGCATCTTATACCAAGCTTCCGTGTAGCCAGTATAATGACCACACGATGTGCCTATATATGGTGGGTCAATATACGCAAATGATTGAGGGGAATTAAATTTTTTCAAACAATCTATTGCGTCACCGCAACAAATATACGTGGACATTAACCTGTCACAAAAGCTTTTTAAATCTAACTGATTACACCAAGTTTTAGCTAAATTTGTACTGATAACATTTGTACCCCAACCCCCGAAAACCCTATGAGAAAAACTCATTTGACACTGAACAAACCATGCCCAAGCTCTCCCAATATCATCGGAATCCACCAACCCTTTTAGAATCCTACTAGCAATAGAATATTCTTCTTGACTATAAGGAGTGTGAAATAATTTATGCTGTAAAATCTCAAACTTATTCTTATCCTGCAAGACTCTAAAAAAGTTTATAGCCCTCTCGTCAAAATCATTTATAACTTCCCGATAGTGGTCATTATTAGAAATAGCCGGGTAGGGTTTTCTAAAGAATACGCTACCCCCACCAAAGAAAGGTTCTATGTACACAGTGTGTTTTGGTATCAACGGCAAAATTTTTGAAACCATTCTTTGTTTTCCACCATAATAACCAAATGGTTGACCCTTTAAACCCTTTGTAAACTCCATAAACCACCTCTTTCTCTAACTTTTATTCTCTAAGAATCTATAAGTCATCCATTCACCACCCTCAAATTGCTTAATAGCTCTAGGTCTTATAGACTCCTTGTCTATTTTAATGCCTTTTCCCGTCCAACTAAACATAGAGATCTCGGAATCTCCTTGGATCACATACATTAAGTCGTTTTTAAACTCTTCCTCAAAGTCTCTAGGTATAAGCATATCTACTTGAAATTCAGCCTCTGCGAGGGACCACGAAATCTTCTTAGCTTCAAAATCAACCATCACCCCCTCATCCCCTTTTCCTATTTCTTTTGAGAATCTTAAGCACAACAAATGGAAGTAATGTGGTGCCAAGCCTACACCATACTGGGAGGAATCAAAAAGAGGAGAGTACCTTTGTAAGATTATATCGTGGTCTAAGGGGTCTTGGTTCCCTTCCCACGTTTCACATTCTGTAATCTGCAAAGACTCCGAGTCCACGTAAAGAAGAGAAGGGTTTTTAGTATTTGGATCCCTCAAAAAGAATGCTTTGGTCTTATCATAAACTTCCCTAAAGTATTGTGGATTATCCACAAAACACCATTCTTCACGATATTTATAGTCCTCTGGATGCTGGGGGAATTGAACTAGCTGATCGGTAACTTTATGCCATAAATATACTGGTGCAAAACATCGCACCCATGGGCTAACCCGCAACAGAGGCTTAAAAGCATACACGAAGTCATGAAGGTTATTGTGTATTTGAGACTTTGGACCATGAGGGGTACACACGGATACTAAATCCTCGTGTAATTTTTCAAATTCCATACCCCAAAAAGTAGCTACCCCTTTTTTGTTTAAGTACTTTAACTGGGCATAGAGGGAAGTAACATCAATAGAATTTCCTCTGGATTGGCGGAAATCCATGTAGATAAATTGGCACAGGTAAATAGCAGTATTGGCGAACAACTTTTCAGTACTTAAGATTTTTAAATCCTTTAGTATCTCGGAGGGCTTTCTTCTTGGTGATGTTTGCAAGAAGATTTTCATAAGCCCTAAGAAAGTTTCAAGTAGGGTGTAGCTAAGACCCCAAAGTGTAATTTGTTTTTGGATAAAATCTGCGTATGTATTTGCCTCATCTACAGGTAGATTCTGCAATACATCCAATAACTCTTCGTGGTAAATGTTGTCTGCTATAAATCCCGGACAAGATAATAGATATATAGCTAGCCTATTTATACTTTTGTAAGGATACTTAAAAGACATAAATTTTGGAAAATTCTTAAAATTCATGGAGTGCCTGAATAAAAGTAGAGAGTTCCCACTAATGAGAGGTGCAACCGAGGGATACATGTGAAGATACCGTATCCCCTCTGCGTACTCTTGGAGGGTTCTATGGGGGTATCTGCGTATAAGCGTCTTTAAATTCTTGGTGTGCAAACTTAACACTTGATACTCAGGAGGGCAAATTTCCTTCCAAATAGACTCCACAACGTCTTTAGAGGATTTAGGGGCTCTAAGTTCACACCCATTTAGGAGGTAACCTAGCATTTGATCGTATTTTATCACTTCAACCCCTAAAATCCTTAGTATTTCCTCATGTGTAGTTTTACCGAACTCCCGAGGGTACAGCACCCTTTGGGCTTGGAAGAAGTAGTAAAAAGGAAATACACGTACGTCGAGAACTCCATGCTTATATTCTTTAATATCCACCACCGAGGAAAGCAAGTCCTTAAAAAAGTGTTGTATGGGCATAAAGGATAGAAAGTTTTGGTGTACGAAGGATTTGAGGTCCTCTTTAGGTACAAATTGGAATGTGAGTACACGCTCGGAGACTAAGCGACTAAACTGAGGGCAGTATTTACTCAACTCTTGAAATTTTAAAAAATCTCCAATGCTATGCAAGGATTTGCGTGTATTCACCTGCATAAACCAATGACCCACGAGCCCGTTATGCACGTGGGGGTTTACTGTGATCACCGAGTTGCGTAGACAAGCATGGGTGAGATGAAGAGCATCCTCGGGAGTCCACAAGTCCTCATCCGAATCAGGCCTAAGCCCCCTAAAGAGCTCTATGGCCTCCTCTCGTAACTCATTTTCCCGTTCATCCTCTTCACTCTCGTCTATAATATCCTTTCGTAATTCTTCTAGCCTTATTTGTAGCGTATTCCACCGGTTATAGCACTCAGCCCACTTCAAAGGGGACAAGTACAAGTCGTCGTCGTCATCCTCCTCGGAGGGATTAGGGCTCGTGGGTATCTGTACAAGTAATTTATTTAAACTCATAAGCCCAAAATCCCATTCGTTGTAAATTTGCAAAAACTCGCGGGCTTGGCGGGCTACTTCCTCCTCGTCCCACAAGTTGTAATCATCAAGTGTAAAGGGTAGTATATGGAAGGGTGATAAATATTCCCATAAAAGAAGCAGTGGGAGCCCTCTAAAATTTGAGGAATAATATTTCTTATATACTATGACAGAGCCAATAAACACCCCGGGGTTGAAATCCAGGGGATAACCTAAAAGTGTCTCAAGAATGTACTTCAAAATCTCTTTGGTACTCTTAGGGTTCCGAGACACAATCTCCGAAAGAACTCTTAGCGTCACAACATCCATAGATATAAGTTGGCAGATATGAAAAGTGTCCGTACTGCCAAAGATTGCTGGCCATAATAAATAATACTTTCCTTCGAGCACTTCCTCAAGGTATTCTTCATCATTTTCATAAATGAATCCCTCAGCGCCCATAAATTTGGTAGAAGCCCCTAACTCTTGTATTCTTTTATAAAGTTCCTTTAGTTTTCGAAGGAAACTCATACTTCCACGCTTTGGTACTTCCCAAAAAAAGTTACAGCCTTCCACACGGCTAATCTGATTTGCATACCGTAGTACTAAACTTTTACGACCTTTTTCAAAATGAGGGTCTGTCTCCTGCCGCAAGGCATATGACGTAAAAAGTCTTAAGGCCTTCTCACTTTTCGGCGCATAGCCTACAATACATTCAATTAAGACCTCCGGCATACAGAGGTTAAAGGGAGGTCTCAAAAAAAAGTTGAGCAGCTCCAAGATGCAAGAGTTGCGGGGAAGTGCCGGAGGTACAGCAATCTTCCAATTAAGCCTTTGAAGATTAAAGCTTATCAAAGTGTCACAAATTCCCTTTGGTAAAGACCGAATGTCCGAGAGGTATTTTAAGTAGCTAGCCCTCATTGCGTAGGGGTTGTCAAAGATATCCCATCGGTTTATTATTCCTAAACTTTTTAAATCCTCGAAGCTTCCGTAGATCTCCCCAAAATAATTTACAACTTTTCTCCTATCCAAGCAATCCTCAAGCTCTTTTTCAAGCCATTCTTTTTGTAGCGAATCAGGCACTTTTATCCGCATCCCCGCCCTCCTTTATTCTTTAGGGTTATTCACCACCTAAGAATAGTATACACTAAGCCTGCGTAGACTGGCACCCTTGAAGCCCCCAGTATACACCAGCTTGAAGCCCCTAAGATACTTTCTTTCCCCAAAATAGGGTTTAAGACACCCTTAAAGCTATAGTTTTCCTTTGTTTATGGGCATTCTACGGTTATTTTAGTGTCCACCAAACGAGTGTTTAGTGGACATCAAAAGCCTTGAAAACAAAGGAAAACTACGCATTTAAGGGTCTTTTTTTTCGGGTACTTCAAGGTTTGGGATACAAGAAGGCTTCAAGCTATCCAACGGTAGGGGCTTGAAGCCTTCAACTGTTATAGGCTTGATGTGCTAAAATAAAGAAGATGAGGGAGGGCTGTAGGCAAAAAAATGCCAAAAAGCCTAAAAAGGATTAAGGACTAATTAGAGGGCCGAGGAGTATGCGAAAAATATTACCAATACATATACAGCAGGAAATGTTGCAGGCTGAATTAACTGGCATGGGGCAACCTATGAACTGGTTTCATTTCTTAGAGCGAGAGTACAAATGGACTTGGGAAGATTTTCAGGCCTATTTTAGTACTGAAATTTATTCTAACATCTACGCACGGTTTGCGAGCTACTTTTTGAGGTACTTAGAGAGTAAAAAGTTTAGGGACTTAGTAGGGTCAGATGACTCTTTTGAGGAGCTTTTAGGCTCCTTGATAACCAGTAATATTCGATTAAGTACGTGGGGCCTAAATACCCCTTACCCTGAAAAAACTCCAGTGGACTTTTGTGTTACCTTTACTCGGTGCTTAATTACATTCCCGAATTGTTTTTTTCAAGGGTTATTCACTGGTGCCATTGATTCTCTTATCGAAGGCTTAGAACTTGTGATGCCCACAGGGGGAATTTGGAAATCTTTGGTGTACATCGCAGCAAAGGAGAAGTTTTATAACCCCCATTTGGTGATGGCAAAGAAGGCTATTATTACCGCTCACGCAAACAAGCTTCTTACCTTTGTGGGTGTTACAGCAAGATACCAACGACCCCACACTGCTAGCATCCATTTTCTAGGAAAACTTCACCAATTATTCAAAGAGTTAGAGCATTTTGGTATACCTAAATCTAAATTCACGGATACCGAATTTATTAATGAGAATGACGAAGAATATCTGCAAGAAGTACTTGAGAACAAATATTATTATTTATGGCCACAAATGTTTGGTAGGTATTTATGGCGGGTACACATAACCTCTCTTTTCTCAAAGGACTCTAAGACGTTAGATATCCTAAAGGCTATTCGAGAGTCTCACCCTAAGAATTCTCACGAAATTTATTCTAGGGTTATTCACTTGCTGGTAGGGTATCCCGTAGAAGTGCAACCCCTTCAGAATATTCCTTTAGAGTGGAATGCTTCCATTTATGCAAGTCACGGCGGGATACCCATAGTATTACTTGGTATACATATGGGGTTACAAATCCCCAAAGAGTCATTAGCTGATGAATCTCGGCTACACCAGACTCAAAAAATGTTGACACGGAGATATAAAACTTGGGAAGGCACTCAAGAGGATTTTTATCACATTATTCAGCTGCTCACTTACGAACAAAACAGGTTGGCATCACATTTAGTACTAAAATACCTTATAAAAATTGAGAAAATGGAGGCTAAAGGGACTCCAAGTCTCCGTGTAGTGCATAATTTAAAACTCGGGATGGCTCGGGATGTGAGGTATTTAGGTGGTACCCACATACTGCGGGAGCTAGGTTATGAGATGCAGAAGCTAAAAGAATATTTAACCTCTTTAACTATATACCCCCTATCGGTACATAAGGGTATTGTTGGGGTTTGGATAGTGAGCTTACGAAAAACTAAAAATGGCAAAGCAAGCATGCGCCCTTTGGAAAATTATAAAGAGACTCAAATACTCGTGTCCTTGGACCCTATTTTACGTACGTTAATAACTAAAAAATACTTAGAATTCACCTTTGTATCCACCGTGGAGTATCCCGAGTTCATAGCCATGTACAAAACGAATATGCTTTTAAGCTTCCCGGTATTCAAATCGCCCTTTGGAATATTCCATGCTACAGGGTTTTATAACGAGAAGTTAACCACTATCTTACCAAAGTTCTTAATTGTGTATCCTCCCAGCAAGTGCATTTTTGGCAGGGAGGATTTCGTTAATGCGGAATCTAGAGATTTTTACGCTCTGATGGGTGCCGAGATAATAGAGTACTCAAAAGCCGAAGAGTACAAAGAGTACAAGGTACTCCTCATAGAGTTCAGGGAGTATCAGGGGATAACTAGCACCTACTTCTTGAAATGCTTAGAAGAATGGAACATGGTACTCCCTCAATTTAAACTTCCCCTTGATAAGGAAGTATTTTCACTTATGTTAGCCCTAAGAGAAATATATCCAAAGTTAACCTTAACACAGTATCACGAGGGGGTTTTATACTTCCTTAAGGATACTACTGCCAGCTTAGCAGGTCACACGTTCTATGACTTTGCAACGTTTGCTGTTTACCACAAGGATATCCCCCCATTTTTGAATCTTTTTTACCCCCACAAAAAGGTTCAGGGGCTATTTGTTCGCTACCTAGCACCTCCCGGAAAGGCCTACTACAGGCACACAGGGGATACTGAAAAAATTAAAGTCTTAGAGTACCTTCGTAATGTGCCGGTAGATGAGGCTAACAAATTTGTAGAATTATGCAACACCCTTGAATCCAAATGGGGCGTTAAGAGCTTCGAACTTCTTAACGCATACCTTCCAGAAGCCATTAGTCGTGGTCCGAGTAACATATACAAAGAGATTCGGTTATTACATGAGCAATATAATATCCCTTTGGAAACTTTGCCAGAAGTTGTTACATTTGTGTATACTAAAGTGAAAGAACGATTCCCACAGGATGCAGAAGTTTTAGATATTATTCGGAAATTTAATTACCTGAATACTAAAAAAATAGTTAATTTTTGGGGAGTTCTATTTAAAATTACACCCCAAGGTGTCTTAGAAGTGGGTGGTGGGGAAAATCCTCGCAGAATCAAAAACAACCTCCACGACTTCATATACTCTTTTTATATCTTTTTAAATCAAAGCCCGTGGGCGAGATGTTTTGCACCGGTATATCTTTGGCGAAGATATGTTCCTAGTATTCTTCAATTCCCCCAGCACCCGGAGGACTATCGTTACAGAGATAACTGGTGCTTTATTTCTAATAGCAATTATTTTAAGGAGGTTTTTACCAAACAGTCCGCTTTTTTTCTGCGAGACAATGATACTAATAACCCCACACTCATTGAAACTTCAACAACCGATCTTGGAGTTACCGAGTGTCAGACGTGGGAGGGGGACTACTCTTTAAAGGATAATCAAAAGATCATAGACTCGACCCGTAAATGGATTCAATCGGAACACTACGGAGTGGGCTTAGCACCCCATTATCTCTTCCTCCTATTAACTTTTGGGTTTAAAACACGTATTCTTTCGCCCGAAGAAGACCAAGAAGTCAAGGATGTGATGGTGGATTTTAGCACTAAAAGTCTACAATGGTCGCTTACAAAAGCTAACTTTCAGCTCACTTATCTACAGGATATAGAATTCGAGGAAAACATGAAAGATAATATACTATATGTGGTAACTTCTAAGGATAGCATAGCTTTTTACAGTTGGACCGGTAAGGGCTTAGAAGTTACCATGAGTGGGATTAAACCAAAGACCCTTCCAAAGTTGGTAGGGGGAAGTTGGAAAAAACAGTCTTTTTCCTAAAAGTAAAGATTTGGGGTAAGAAACAAAGCGTGCATGCTACAAAAAAAGGGGAAATTAAATGCAACAGATACCCGAAGAAGTTCAAAAAGAATGGCTTGTGAAAGAAATGGAAGGAACAATGGATTACACGGAGGTGACACGGCAACTAGTACATAAGTACGGTTGGGAAAAAGAAGCACTCCGGTGTGAAATGTACGAAGTATATTCCAATGAGTTTGCTAAAAGGGTAAGTTATTTGACATCTTTTACCCAAAAGGAAAAGTACCAGTATATCCCCGAATACTTAAGGATCCTACTGGAGGAGGCTAGGGACTTTTACTGGTCGAAGCTTAATGGAATCCAAAAAAATAAAAGTGATATTGCTGCAAATGTGCTGTGCTACGTATTACGGGACTACATGCATGAAGATTATGACGACCCCACTGCGGTAGACCAGTTTAGTTCTGCGATTAATAGCACAAAGGAGTTTTTTATTGAGTGTCTAGTCGGGTACTTTTTTGAAGTAGAAAGGCTACTGAGAGCCTTTTTTTATTATGCACTTCGGAGGGAGTCAAATCACCAATTTAAAAGAGTTGCCAAGCGTATGATGGGGGGCTACGCGAACCAAATAGCCGGAACACTCCACAAAGGACTACGTATATTTAGGGTTCCTGAGTGTGGAAGTATTGGTTTTTTACAGAAGATAAAAATGCTCATGAACATCTTGAATCAATTAGGAATCAGTTCTTCCTTATTTAGGTCCCCCGACGCGATATACACTAACGATGAAGAGTACCTTGAGGAAGTGCTAGAAAAGGGATATTATTACCTTTGGCCACAGGCATTTGGGTACAAGCCACCTTCTGATACAAACATACGCAATTTAATTTCATTGGATGAAAAGACGCTGGGTATCTTATCTCGGATTAAAAAGTATTCCCCTAAAAATTTACCCGAATTGCGGAAGATATTACTTGAAATAATGCTTGGATACCCTATTGACCCCCCCAACTTTAGCCTTGAAAAAGTACTAGCGGTGTATAGTCAAAGGTACTCCGAGAATTTCAAGGGGCTACCACTCTTGTGTCTTTGGGTGTATCTCAACCCCTTTCCCGTATTACCTTTTAACTACCCGATACACGGGAATCGGGAGGATGATTACTGGGATGTGGAAAGTCGGGAGTTTTTGGACATGTATGGGGCATGGGTTCCAAGAAATTTAAACTCCTTAATTTCAAGGATAGGACCCCCCTGTAATGCTGAAGAGGGGTCTTATCTTACCCCCCATAAATGGGCATTAAAGGTCCAAGAGGTGGAAGAGTTCAAGGGGCATACTCACGAGGAAGAAAAACGCCTTTCGAAAGTTACCCTTCGAGTTCCGTTACAAATACATAATAATATTATTGGCACATGGTGGGCTTTTGTGTTCTATAAGAGGGGGCTTAAGGAAGGGTATCTGTTGTACCCCTTTAAAAGATTTGAAGATATGCAAGACCTAATTCAATATGACCCAAAGATTAAGAAACTTATTAATGCAAAAAAATTAACCTTTACCTTTATACCTAACTCGGAGCTTCCTACATTTTGTAAACTTCATGTATCCCAATTAGCTCAAAGTACGCATGCTAAAGAGTCTCTTAAAAGAATACTTTTGGGGAAAGTAACATTTAGTGACACGGGATCCGCAGTATATCACGTCTCTTTCTACTCTATAGATTTAAAGCATCAGATGGTGTATGCCCATAACTCATACGAGGATAAGGAGGGAATACTCAATCTATTTAGGCTAAAGGAAATCTCCCGAGAGGCTGCGTTAGAGTACTTAGTTAGGGGGTACACACTTTTTGACCCCTACCCCCATACGGATGAGGATTATGCCATAGCACTCTGGAGAACCCGTGTTACCCTGCCTATGGGGGTGAGAGACAGCCATGACCTCCGTCCACTGTTATCGCTCGCGGAGAGGTACCCACTTAGAACCCCCGAGGAATATCACGAAGGATTCATGTTCTTATCTCGTAGCAACGGATACTCCCTAAGTGGTATGGACTCATTGCAAAGACTTGAAGCAACATTAAAGCATTCCGATATGCCAAAATTCATGAATTTTAGATATAAACATTCGAGCGTGAATACTCTAGCTATTGAGTATTTAGGGTCCAAACGGTTTGAATCTACCGAAGAGATACCCCTAATGTTAAACTACCTCGATAAATTGTCAGTAGACGAAGCTAACTCATATGTGGGATGGTTGTTACCCATGATACTCCCAACACGTGCTTTTGAAAGGTTTGCTAAGTGGGTTACGTTCTATTTTACCCTTACTCCTCAACCCCCTCTTAAGCAGATTATAAAAGATCTAAAAATCTTAGACTCCGAAGAAGTACATCTCGAAAGTGTTCGCCAGTTTTTAGGCTTCATTTATATATTTTTAAAGGGGCAATTCCCCGATGTAAATGTAAGTTTTATGAGGGATAAATTCAAGTATCTGATAAAGGAGCTTAAGAAGGACCCTGATAAAGAAATAACTTTTTGGGGATTAACCTTCAAAAAAAACAAAAGAGTGGAAGGGGGTCTACTAGCTGGAAACACCTATGTAGGTATGCGTGGTGTGGAAGAGAATTTTCATGATTTTGTGTACGCCTTCGAAATACTTCTGAAAGCTAAACCATGGATCCGTTGTTTTGCCCCCGTATATTTGTGGCATAAATACACCCCCGATATAGTGCAATTTCCGCAACACCCCGAGGATTATGAATACCGAGAGGAGTGGTGCTTTGTGGATAACCCGGGTTATTTCAGGGAAGTGTATGAGGCTTCTAAAGCCTTCTTTTTACGAGACCCCTATGACGAGAACCCCGCACTACTGTATACGGATGCAAAATCTCTTATGATAGAGGAGTGCGAGACGTGGGAGGGGGAGTACTCCGAATTGGATCATCCGGAAGCACTCGAAAAAGTGACGCCTCTTTTGGACGTCTCACATTATGGGATCGGTATGGTTCCTCATTATTTCTTTTTATTACTTACTTCTAAATTCAGTACACGGATACTCTCGGAGGAAGAAGACTCCGAGGACACCGATATTATGGTGGACTTTAAGGCAAAAGTAATTTCATGGTCTTTGGAAAAAGCACGCTTCCAAATAAATTGTATGGAGAAACTAGAGTTTTCGGAGAGTATTAAGGATAACTTAGTATATATAATAGAAAATGAAGGAAGTATTTCTTTTGTTAGTTGGACGGGAAAAGGTTTAGAAGTGTCAGAAGAGGCTATACATATAAAGATTCTTAAGAAGTTTACAGGGGGGAAGTGGATGACTTACAGCTTTTTAAAGAAAGAGGGTGATTAATATGAGTTCTCAAGAATACTTTTGCATTCAAGACTTAAGATATCCTGTGGATGTGGGTAAAATTTTCTTTTTTGCATCCTTACGATCACCTGTAAAGTTTCATGCTAAAAACTTATTTGCAGACTACAAAAAATTAAAGTTTAGTTTGAATTGTAGCGCATTTGTCGGTGAATGTATGCACCCAAAAATTCTAGAGGCCCTTGTGTCTTTTGTAGACAAGCATACCACGAATGCTACGGAATCGGTTCTTTATAGCTATCCAAAATCTTCGCATTATTATCAAGCCACACTTCAAGGTTTTAAACATTTTGAACGAATTGTGGACTTGAGAGAAGCCGAAGTGGGCGATTTGATTTTATACAATGAAAAAGTTTACAGGCGTGACCAAAAATACTACGGGCATATTGCTATTATTACCCAGCGCATCCAAAAGGACGCTACACATTTAGTACTTAATTCCATGGGCGTTACGGAACGTGGTTTATCCTTAGAGATGTGGCAGATACAGCATGCACAGGGTATTTCTAAAAGTATTATTAGATACGCAGGAGGCTACCAACCACTTAATTTAAGAGTATCCGCGGATTTAATGATAATCCGGGTTAAATTTTGAAAATGCAACTAACTCCGTTGTTAGCATACAGTGCTTGAATTAAATCCACGGATCTATCTAGCTTCAAAGCGGAAATGTGAAATGAATAGATATAAAGTATCACCCACTTTAAAGTGTGGGCAAACCCCGGAAGAACTGTTTTGGGTTACACGATAGTAATTATCGGATACTTTGGTAAGGTTCTTATAAAAAAGAGCGGCCCCATTTGTCATCTGGCACTTTTCGCTATCAGGAAGATCACCCGATTGCTCCATGGATTTCTTTGCCCACGTAAAAGGGCTCGCAATCGCCACAAGCTTCCCCTCTTTGGGTGGTAGGTTAGGATCGGGAACTACGAGGGAGAAGCTTTTGTACGTCAACTTTTCAGGATTGTATACTTTATCTAAATTTTGGTTATTCAACTTAGGATTAAAAAGCACTGACCTTAAGCCCATCTCATGATGCAAATGCCTTACATTAGAAGACCCCGAATTGCCCATAGTTGCTAATTGTTGCCCTTGAACAACGAAGTCACCCACCCCCACGATAATTTTGTAGGGTTTTAAGTGGGCGTATCGGGTGTATAATGTAACACCTCCAGACGTGTGCTTAAGGACAATGTGATTACCCCAACCACCCCCGCATAAACGACTACTTGTATTCTTTGCCCAATTATTCCCCTCGGTGGATTGGGGGCAACCGATACGGACGTAGACCACTTCCCCCTCCACGGATGCTACTACAGGTACGTTTGTGGTGGAAGAAGTGTTGATGTAATCCACCCCCTCGTGTATGTCATACGACCAGAAGCCACCAAAACTGGTATACCGCGTTGGTCGCATCCATGAGAAAAGTAATCCATTAGGAATCCTTGCATCCACTTTTGGCTGAATCACCCAAGATTCGCTACCACTCGATTCATAGGCTTTCTTAGTCTCATTCCATTGCATTGTTTCGGAAGTTGTCTCTGGGGTGTTGTAGCCACAAGAAACTAATGACATCCCCATTAAACAAAAAACTTTTAAATTCATAAAAAAACTCCTTCTACACGGGTTTCATGCCCGTGAATTTTTGAACCTCAAAGTGACGGAATAACCAATCCTGGGATTTTTGCGTAAACCCCTATCACTTTTACAGTACTATCTATTGCTGGCGTCATGTGGACTTCACTTTCAAAAGTCCTCCACAATTGCGGTGTAAACTTAAACTTGGTGTTTGCCGGAATACACGTGGTGCCCTTAAAGTATCCCCCCATTCGCTTGTTAACGAGATAATTCACTTCATTAAACACTTTATTCACATCCACTACACTTTGATATCCTGCCCAGTGATTGAAGGGTATTCCAAGAGAGTTTACAGCGTTTCGGAGAGTTCCCCGTTGAGCATCTTTATACCCATTAGCGTACACATCATGTGCAAAGGCTTCAAGGTATAATTGGCGTCGGGCATTATCTTTCTTCGCAAAGTATAGAATTTTACCGATAGCAAGTCCCGCACCAACCTTATTTCCCGTAGTCCCCCATGAAGCGAAAGCTAAAGCATCACAATCTTTGGGGAGACCTTGAGAAGACCATGCACCATTAAAAATACGGGAATCAATGAATATGGTTTTGTTCTTTAAAGCTTTAGTTCGGGTATTCCATTGGCTGGTGATAAACGAATTGTCGAAGGCTATTTGGTCGGCACCATGGTCCCAATCGTTTACGGATTTATTGGGCATCCTCGACAGTATCACGCTGTGAATGGGCGCTGTCGTGGAAGAAGTGTATTCCATATTCAAATTGGCTAACTTCTCAAACGTTACGGAATCCAATGGTTTCAACCCATCGTAATGCTGAATCGCTTTAGGGTTTGAAAACTTTATGTGGATTTGAAGCTTCGGAAGAGCGTTTGCAAAAGCCATCAAAGGTAACTCATCAGCTCCCCAACTCCACGAAAGCTCACAGGAATAAAGAGTACATAAATCCTTCGTTTTAGCCTCCAAAATCCCTCGCACAACTGGTCCATAGGATGAAACGCTGTCACCCATAGCAATGATTAGCTTCGTGGTGACAGCGTACTTTTTGAAGAACTTCAATGATGTTTCTATACGTTTTAGCGATAGGTTGTGAATATCCTTGTACTCTTGGGTATAAGTGGTACTATCTCCAATACCTTTGAAGTCCTCAAATAACACGACTTTTTCTTTACCTAAAAGATAAGTGTAATATGCATCCGCATTTTGCATGAATCGATCCACGCTCACAAAAGCATACTTGGCTCGTATACCCGAGGGTAACAAAGCGTACGCTTGCTTCACCAAAGAATCCGTTTGCCTGCGGTAAGCGAACATATACGCCGCCGGTACGGGTTCGCTTAACTTATCAAGGTTCTTATTGATACCATTCACTTGATCGGACACAAGGTCTATCCGCAAAGGTTTTTTATAAGTGTCACTGTTTTGTGCTACTTCGAGTAGATTCTCACGAAGCTTGTCCGAAGTTATACTTGCGGTGCCCACACCTGCCCCAATAATCCACAGAAGGCATATGAGTATATTTATCAGTTTCATATAACTACAATTTTCCTTTCTACACGCACTTTTTAAAGTGCTGATTAAATAAGCACGCAAGCACTGCGTCACGTGTTTTTAACAAGTCTTCTGAGGATTTAGCTTATTCTTAGTAATACTCGCCCTCTGGCATAAAATGTCCTCTGCAGCTTCCGCATAAGGTCCTTTAGCTTCCCTGTGTAATTTACATAAGAAGACTTGTGCTCGGTTGTTTACTACATGTAAATCCTCCAAGGAGTTACATTTATTATAAGCCTCCAAAAAAGCCTCTAACATTTTCTTGATATCGGTTACTTCCATGATTACTGCTTCCTGTACGTTAATTTGCCACCACGAAGGACTTTATTTTGTCCTGCTCTCTACTAGAAATACCCCCCGAAAAACCTTGCATTACAAGCCCATCCAACCCGGATGCGTGGGGTCCTGTAATGGTGGGAGCTTCCAAATCCATGTGAACCGTGACCTCAGAAGTGGGGATGGTCTCCCAATACAAAGGGTACTCGTTTGGATCTAAGTCATAAATTTGTAGCGTGTTGCCATCTTGTTGATAGTTTACAGGATCCAAGGATATATGGAACCTTGCTACGTGGAATGAAGGCTCCACACACTTAAACCACACGTAATCCCCTACCCGTACTAATCCGAAATTATTTATGTTTGCATCGAATTCCTGGGTCCTTCGGAGGAGAACGTTGCGATTCAATGCCCCGGTAATCTTGTCCAATTTTAGAACCCTAATAGTAGGCGTCTGTCCAGTGGCCTGAGCATCCGCGAGAGAGCTTCCGCTTATAATTGTGAGTATAACTTCTGAGTCGGAAGTTGTGATGCCAGACACCACCATACTCCCTGTAGTCTGGGACCCCGCACGGCGAATCCAAAGTATATCCCCTGAAGCGATCTCTATCTTCATAATATAGAAACCTAATGTACTGTACCCGCTGTCCCTAAGTTCAGTCTCGGGGTTTTCGCAAGCTGCAATGTATAAGAACCCATTATCCCCATGAACCATATTTACACCAAAATGGGATAAGTTAAACCCCAATTGAAAAGAGAAAACTGTCGTAGGGGTGTATCCTTGAGGGGAATTTGTAAATCCTGTGAGGGTGCTAAATATGCGCCCGGAGAAGCTTATGGTGTCTGTAGGTAGGGTGGTATGTAACCAAAGGAAACCATCATCATAAGGAAACAGCCCCGCCTGATGCGAAACTGAGGCACTTGACGGAGACCCTTCGGGGAGAAGTATTTTTGAAGCTATTTCCGTTGAATTTAAGAGATGTACTTGGAGTTGGCCCTCGTACTGACTTGCTATGATGGAATAACCCTCCTTGTAAATTCCTTGACGAAGAATGTGACGATGATAGGGGAAGCTCCAACAATTTTCAAAGTCCCCATTTACCGAGTACACACCAATATCAGAGGAAGGGTAATCCACTGAACTATGCACCGAGGTATTCCTTAGAGTCTTCAAGACCCCGAAGTCCTCGGAGATAACTAGTGCGTGAGAAGTCTTACTGGAGTCACCATAGTTCGCACTAACCCCCACAAGAACTTTAGAGCCTCCCAGTAGAGATAATGGGATGTGTGTAGGATCCTCCCCACCAGCACTGGCACTGATCCAAAAAGTTTTTAACTTAATATCAGCGTATAGAGTAGCCCCTGTCTCAACCCTTTGAGATACCGACCGGGTATGCTCGGATAAAGTACTCTTATGCTGACAGTCCACAAAATAAACTGTAGATCCCATTAAGAGACCCGTGGGGACCTCCATAGCTTCCAACACATGAGTATTCCATCCAGAATCATACATAATCCCAGTCATGTTCTCTAAGGTCGATATGCGCCACCTTGAGGCAAGGTGTTGACTCCCTTGAAAGGATTCAAAGGGTAAAGACCTTAGTGTCTCTAGGGTACTTATTTTTCCTACAGGAGGCAATACTTTTGTAGAGGGTAAACCCACCTCAAATGTTTGTGTTGCAGACCAGTCCGTGGGCCCGGTAGAAGCCCATGATCTCCCTCGAATGAACCACTCCCCTCCCGTAAGAGGTGTGAGCACTTTAAGAAAGGCGCTTTCTTGTGCGGATACTCTTTGGGAATAAGGATTCTCAAACAAATTCGAGGATGAAATCTGTACTTCTGTAACCACTAGAGCCCCGAGTGTTTCAAACCCCACCTGATTAAAGGGGATATAAACACTTGGGAACTCCCCTGTGACTTCGGGAATCTCCAAGGTGGGGAGTATAGACGCCAGCTCTACTACAAGTACATCGGACCATTCGGATGCAGCGTGCATATCGGATACATATCTAACACGCACATACAACGTCCCGGAAGTACTATTAAGTACCACGGAAGTACGTACCACGGTGCTCACAAATGTTTCGGATACGTGAAAATCTACGTACTCGGATACTTGAAATTCCGCGAATAGTAACTTCGAGGTGGTAGCCTCATAAGGTGAACCCACAAGAGTACTCTTAGGGGAGACCACACCTGCGGAGGGTGACACAAGGCTAGGTTTGGAAATATCACTCGGAGGTAAGCCCCCAGAAGCTCCTTGGGAGATATCTATCCATAAAGAGGCTCCCGATTCTATGTGAGTGGGGATAAAAATGTTCCCCGTGACAGAATTTACCCAAACAGAACTCATCCTCTCCCCATCGGATACAGTGGGGTCTCGGGTTTCCACACTTAGAATACCCAGATTCGCATGATTACCATCTTGAGCAGGATTAGCCCCCTGCAAGTTGTGGAGGGCTTTATGGGGGGTTATAGGTATAAACATATTAGGCTCCTAACGGGGGATTCTTCCCCCTTGGTTTATTGGTACAAACGGACTTTACCGGTGTCTCCACGGACGATGTGAAAGGTGATTGGAGTACCCCCCGAAAGAGTGTACACCCCCGACGTGGAGGTATCCGCCTCCTCAGTAATCGTTACGGATATTGCTTCATCCGAGAAGGATGTCGAAAGGTCGTACACCCCGAAAGATCCCACTGTAGGGGCATTATAAGTGCTCTCTGAAGTAGGGTCTCGGGAGAAATTTAAATCAAAGTACGCATCAATGCCTATGGTTTCTGCATTTAGAGTAAAGATACTGATCCCCTCTGAACCGTGGAGAGTCGTACCTTGTACGCCCTGACCTCTTCGGGTACATCCTTGGATACCAAAGCTTCCATCCACCACAAAAGTAATCGAGCTTTCGGAGTAACCTAAGACTTGAGTTCCGTATTTGGTAATGTAAGCACCCCCTACGAGGTTATGTGTTTTTTGAGCAGTAATGACACCACCCTCCACCTTCACCATTTTGGTATCGGGGTACTCGGATACAAAAGACACGATAAAATCTGTAAGGCTTTCTTGGGGAAAAGCTACCGAGTTTAGACCCTTAGAGAATGAGTAAATCTTTAGAACGGCTAAGGAGGTATTAAGTATTATTAATTTATTAACACAATACAAGTGGATATGATTCTCCGATTTTCCTATTTGGAGTATTTCATATGTATCAAAATCCCTCGTAACCCCCGAAAAAGTGGAAGAGTCCACGGAATACACCGTGGATCCACAAGAGAACACTAAATTAGTGCCAACTAGGGTCATAGCATACATAGAACTTGGTACACTTTTCACCCATTCCACGGCAAGAGTACTTCTGTTAAGCTTTAGGATTTGGTCTCCATAAGCAACATATGCGTGGGTCTCTGTGGTGCCACAACCCCTAACCGTGGCGGTTCCTATGCCTCTCGCTCGTAGAGTTGTTGGGAAGGATTTGGAGGATGTGAGGTCTCCCAAAAGTAGCCAAAGGTATTGGAATTCCGTATCCGTGGCACCCACCACAAATTCTTTACCCGCACTATACCCCATCCTTGCAGGAGTAGGCGAGCCTCCAAAGTCGGTAAGTAGTCTACAACCCGCGTATTTTAAAGACCCTGTCGTGAAGGAGTGTGTAGAGAGCCAATCCGACCAGCCTGCTTGTGGGATATTTAAAAGTCTGCCACGAACTCTCCAATAGTAAGTCGTATCTGGGTCAACGTCCGCAGTTACTGTAAGCATACTTCCATCCGAAGGGTCCAGGGAAGGGGATACCGTGGAACTGGAGTACAAAATACTCGAAAAATCCGGGGCTGTAGAGAGTTGGAATTCCAACAGGTCATACCGTTTGATATAAGGTGTGGTTATTAAGGTACCTAGATACACCGAGATCTCGGGGTAATTGAAAACATTTATGCTTCCAGAGGGGGGGGTTGCTGTGAGTATGCTTAAATAATTTCTTGGAGCGGTGTGTATAGCATGGATTAAGCTCCAATTCGTCCACCCGGAGTACTCGTTATATCCCTTAGCCCTAAAGTAATAAGACTTATCGTAATCCAGTAATTGGTCACCCACCACATATGTGGGGGGGTAGTTTGCGATTAGTTGATTTGTAATCGTTTTCTCCCAAAAAGGAGGGGCTTCGTGAGTAAACGTCTTAAGGTCTCCTCCTGTGATGCTTGACGACAGGATGAGGAATTCCGTGAAATCCCCGGATATGCAATGGATATCATCCACGAAGAATGGTGTCATATTTAGAATTCCTCGTGGCTGTAAGGACTCTTCTGAGGTTCTAAGAGATAACATATCCCAGGGCGTCTCGTAAGTTCTTTGGATAACCACATTGGAATCAGACCCAAAGTAAGCTCGATTCCCATAAACCGCAAGCCGACCTCCAGGCTCGAACGTTCCTTCGAAGGTTAATGTGCTGATATCCCAGGGAGTAGAGAGTGATAACTGGGCAGAGTGAGCGGG
>Ga0316608_1000318_pt1 | contig 23886 bp, 15 predicted proteins | sample MIS2016152B_MG_FD_207673 | JGI IMG/M metagenome (GOLD analysis project Ga0316608, IMG submission 207673) | Microbial mat bacterial communities from Middle Island sinkhole, Lake Huron, Michigan, United States - MIS.2016.152B | ecosystem: Environmental > Aquatic > Freshwater > Lake > Sediment...
TTTTGAAACCTTACTAGGTTTGTTTATTATTAAAATTTTACTTTAATTTCTGCTGTAATAAATCGTCCCGGACAAACAAGCATCTTGCTGTCATAGAACTTTTTATCTAAAATATTTTGTGCAGTTATACTAATTTGAAAATTATTGAAAATTTCTTTTGATATTTTTGCATCGATGGTGTAATAACTTGGATATTTGTCGCTTAAAACAATTTCATCATAAATATTCAAATCGTTCACCCATATTTCACTGATATATTTAAAATTAGTTGAAAAATCAATAATTTTATTTTTCCAGAATACTGAAAAATTTAAAAGATGAGCTGGAACATCAGAAATATATTTTCCTGATAATCTGATTGTATCGCGTGAACTATATGGAATATATTCCTTGATTTGCGAATGTGCAAAAGAATAATTTGCTGTTATAAACAGATTTTCAACAGGTTCATATTTAATTTCGGTTTCTGCTCCATAAATTTCAACATCAGAAATATTGGATGGAATATTTATTGGTCTGAATGCGAAACCCATATCAATTGAATCTCCGCTGTTTACATAATACAAATAATCTTCAACTCTTGAATAATAAGCAGTTGCAGAGAAATCAAAATTCTTGAAAATTTCAATATCAGTTCCAATTTCAACATTATCAATATATTCAGGTTCAAGATTTGGATTTGCAATTTTAAAACCGCCTTTCATTCTTCCCGAACGACATAAATCTTCCAGCGGTGAAGGTCTAAATCCCTTTCCATAAGCAGTATAAATTCTGAAATTCTGTGTAAATCTATATTGTATAGAAAGTCTTGGACTAATTGACAACCAGTTATTTTCAGCAATCTGCGGAATATTGTATTCTTTCATAAATGCAGTTTCACCTGAAGGGGATTCTATTCTGAAACTTCCATCAAAATATTTTGCGTAATCAATTCTAAATCCGCCGATTATTTTCAATTTTTCTGAAAATAATGTCAATTCGTCCTGAGCATAATAACCTAAAGTGTTCATTTTTCCAGCGTTGTAAACAATATCAGTTGATGTATAATAAACATCTTCGGCATCAACATAACCTTGTTTTGCATCAAAACCGGTTGTCAGAATGTTGAAATTTCCTAATTTTACTGAAAATGAAGTTAATGCACCAAAATCTACACGATTTGAAAGTACTTTGTAAAAAACATAATCGTCTTTTTTATATTCATTAACTTTCTTATAATCTTCACTTTGATAGAATAAATTCAAATCCCAGTTCATATTATTGTAATTTCCCGAATATTTTGCTTTTGCTTGATAAGTATCATGTTCAGTTTTATTTCCATTTTCCTGATAAACAGTTTCTCCCGTTCCACGATTATCATCATAATACAAAAAATCAAACTCAATATTATTATTTTTATTGAAATCGTAACCAACTTTTGCACTAGTTGCAAGTTCTTTGAGATTTGATGGAACAATGTACGGATTTGCATCTATTTCAACTTGTGGCTGAGTAATATATCCGTCACTTTGACGATAAAATCCGTTCAAATTCCAATAAAAACCCTTGTTGATTTCATCTGAAAGTCTTCCCGAAAGGAAAATTTTTCCAGCTAAAGTATTGTAAGTTCCGTATTCAAAAGCTGCATTTCCCGAAAATTTTTCGGTCGGTTTTTTGGTAATAACATTAATAAAACCGCCCATTGCATTCCCGCCGTAAAGTGAAGAACCAGTACCTTTTACAACTTCAATTCGTTCAATATTATCGCTGTTTATTAAATTCCAGTTTACAGAACCGCCGTCAGCTTTATTTGAAGGAATTCCATCAACCAACATTAATACTCGACCTTGGTCTTTTCCGCTGAAACCACGCATTGTAACCTGAGATTTTGTTGAAAAAATGCCGAAAGTTTTATTTACCATAACTCCGCTTAACGAACTCAAATAATCATCAACAGATTGAGCTGATGTTAATTCAATTTGTGCAGGTTTGATTATATCGATTCTTGCCGGAATATTTTTAACGTAATTGTAAGTTTTTGTTGCAGAAATAACAACTTCTTCGGTTTCAATATCAGATTTAATAAGTTTAAAATCAATAATATATTCTTTATTTTCAGATATTTCAATTTTTTGAACAATTTTTTCGTAACCGATATAACTTACTGAAATTTCATATTTTCCGTTCGAAATATCAGATAGTGAATAATTTCCCGAAACATCGGAAACAGTTCCAATATTTTTATTTAATGAAATACTTGCATTAGGAAGTTTTTCACCTGTTACATAATCATTAATTTTCCCTTTTATAACTGATTGTGAAAATCCGTAAGTTATAAAGAAATATAAGATTATTAATAATTGAATTTTTTTCATATTTTCTTTTTTTAACACAAAGTCACGAAGACACAAAAATATATTTCTTAGTCGCTTTGTGTCTTTGTGTTTAAAATCATTTTTGAATTTTAACAGCAATTTCCATAGTTCCGCTTTCAGTTTCATCAGCTCTTATTACTTTGATTATTCCATATTTACCATTACAGTTTTTAAACGGAATAACTTTTCCTGTGTAACAGAATTTATCTAAGCCACTAACATAATTTGGTTGAAAAGCAGTAATTAACAAACTGTCATTTTGAGCATTATCAAATTCTGTTGCAGAAACTAAATTATAATCGGTTGAACGATAATCGTAATTTGTCGAATTTCTTGTAGCCCAATTTAGAACTTCTGGATAATATGTCGGAACACTTGAATAACCCGGACAAGTTATTGTAGGTGAATTTTTTCCTGAAGTAACATAAAAAAAAGCACACATATCAACAGTTGCCTCAAAACCTGAAATATTATCAGAATTATAAGTTGTACCTGTTTCAAAATCAAGAAAATGCGAATATTCTGAATTTTGAGGATAACTTAACAAAATTGATGGGAAATAATTTATTTCACCATAACCCGAACCAGCTCCTAAATTGACTGTTAATGAAATTTTTACACTATCACGATTTGAATTTAAAATTAAAATTTCCCAAGTTTCTTTAGTTGCAGAACCTTTTGTAAATAAGAAAAAAGTATCTACTTTTTCAGAAATCCAAACACCTGCATCTAATTGATTTGAAATTTCATTTTCAATTATCCTGTTTATTCTGATATTTGAAAAAAAGGCATTTTTACTTTCTGCTGTAAAACCAATTTTAATTTGTCCACCAATGGGAACTTCAGAATTATCAGTAATAAATTCAGAATCAGTTTTTAAATTTATAGTTGGCTTTTCAATATTTTGCTCTTTTTCGCAGGAAAATAAAAGAAACGAAATGAAAATTGAATAAATTAAATATTTTTTGAGCATTATAAAAATTATATGAATATGTAACTTTGACAAAGTAAAAACTTTGTCAAAGTTGAAAAATAAAATTATTTTTTAATTATATAAACAAATTCAACATCACCTGAAGCATTTACAGTTGAATTAGTTACTTTTAATAAACCATTTTTACCATCAGCGGTCAAAAATGCGAAAATTTTATCTTTAACTAAAAGTTTAGCTTTTTTTCTTGCGTCAGTAGAATTAAAAGAACTGCTGATTAGCTCATCTGTTTCATTTAAATCATCAAATTGAGCTACAGTCATTGTTAATACTTCATAGAACATTGTAGTATTTTGAGTTGTCCAATTTTCAGGAGCAGTAGTTCCGGTGAAAATTCCTGAAATTCCTGAACCCGGAGAAGCTAAAGCAATATCATTACCTACTTCGTAGAAACAAAGTAAATCAATTTTAGCTTGATTGTTAGAAGCATCAGCTTGATTGTAAACTAGTTTATCTGCAAAAGAATAAAATCCTCCAATTGTAGTATTTTCTTGTGCACCCATTTTAACAGTAATAAAAGGTGATGTTGTTGTAAAAGTAATTTCCTCACCATAAACGGTATTTAAATCGTTAGTCACATAAGCTCTTACAAAATATTTAGTATTCATTGTAAGTCCAGTTAAATTACTTGTAAAATCACCGGTTTTTGTTGAATTTCCAAGTTCTGTTTTACTATCATTTACTGTTGGTCCTGTAATTGTACTCCAACAATGTCCATGTTGTGTTACAGCTTCTTCTGTTCCTAGATCGGTAATTGTACCTAAAGCCTCTGCTGTTGTCATTTCTATTTTTGAAACAGCTCCGGTTGTAACAACTGCATCTTCTTTTTTGCATGAATTAAAAACTAAAACAAATGCAAAGAATGATAAAATGAATAAACTTTTTTTCATATTAAATTGATTTATAAATTATTAAATAGATATGTATGATTTTACATATCGCTGCAAAACTAATATTATTTATTTTATCAAAAAAATAAAAGTGCAATGAATTTTGATTTTTTTTTATTGTAAAATGTATTTTTTTAGAAGTTCAGGAATAGAATCAAAATTATCTGTTTTTGAAGGTATAACGCTAGGTTGACCGTTTTTTTCAAGAATTTTCATTCCGTTTTCTGAATTTAGTAAAAAATCAATAAAAATTTCTGCAACTTTTTTATTTGGTGAATTGATTGGAATTGAAATTCCGTAAATCATAGGTTCGCCGTACATATTCTGAGTTTTTGTAGGGTCTTCATCGGCGACTTCGACAGAAACCTGAGAGTAAAAATCGGATAACTCATTTGATTTTAAATTTATAGAGTCTGGTAAAATCAAATATTTTAAATTGTGTTGTTCGGCAACAGAGCGATATAAAAATATATAATCTACATTATTAGTTTCGAGCAAAGCTATTAAATCAACTTCTTTGGGACGAATCATTTCTTCATTTTTTTGTAGAAATTTTGAAGTCAAATCTATTTGATTATAATATATTTCAGAGAGTTTCATTGTTAAAATTGCTCTATAACCGCAAGGGTCTGAGTTTGGGTCAGAACGTCCATAATTAACATCTTGGCGAAGAAGAATTTCATACCAATTTTCAGGATTTATTTCATTCGAATATTTTGATTTATCGGTGTAAACTATAGCCATTTCGTTTGTAACAAATTTGATATTCCAACTTGCAAACTTTGGAATTAACATATTGTCAATAACTTTATAATCAGCAACCGCAATTATATCACAATCTTTATTTAAATCTGTAATTTTTCGTGCACAAGCCAGACTACCGGCTGATTCCATCAGAATATTTACCTCAGGATACTGAATATTAAAACTATCTACAACTTCCTGTAAAGGAACAGACAAACTTCCTGCATGAAAAATTATCAAATCTCCAGAAACTTCAGAATTTTGTTTTCCTGATTTATTTGAATTATTACAACTTATCAGTACAAAAAGTAAAAATATTAAAGAAATTAACTTATTCATTTTGTATAAATTAATGATATGTATAAAATAACATATCGAAAACAAAAGTAAAAAAATAAAAAAATTTTACAAATAAAAATAATTTCTTTTTTTTTAATCTTATGGTATTTGGTACTTTGTTTCACAAATAAATTTGGATAACTATAAATAACTTAAAATAAAATATTTCAATTATCTCAAATTTTCATTTTTTCAAATTATACCAAATTAATTCAAACAAAAAAGGCTACCAAATTTGATAGCCTTTTTTAAAATTATTATAATTTCTAGAAAAATTTAACTCTGTTATCTTCAATATTTGCAGCTACTTTCACTGCTTCATAAGCCTGGTTTACAGATCTCGACTGTAAAGTTTTTGTTAAAGTTCCTGCACTTGTTGTCCAATCTGTTCCTTCAATAACTTGTGGAGGAGTAATTGATGTTACGGTAAAATAATAAACTCCATTTTTACCTTTAATTGGACCACTTAATTTATTTTGTTCTACTGTAACAGCTTTTGCAATTAATTCTGGTTCGTAACCTGCTCCAGAAATTGAGTAAGAATTAAAACTTACACTGTTAACAGGCATTGCTGCTGTACCAAAGAATGTTGCTGCAGCATTAATATCTGTAAAATTCTGAGAAGCAACATCTGATAAAATTTGTTCTGCCTTTTTCTCTTGTTTTGCACCTGCTTCTACTTTTTCTAAAACTTGTTCAAGTTTCGCAATTCCTTTTTCCCTTGTTTCTGTTATTGTTGCTATTACGTATCTATCGCCAAGTTCGTAAACTTCAGAAACAGCACCTTTTTCATTTTCAAAAACCCATCTTATAAGTTCACGAGGATTATCAAGACCTGCAATTACATTTGTAACTTGAGTTAACGAAGGTGCAACTTTTTTAGTAAGACCTTGTTCTGTTATAGCTTTGTCAAATAATTCGCCTGTTGTATTAACACCTCCAAATTCACTTGCTTTGGAATATTGAGCCTGATATGTTTTCTGACTTGGACTTATTTTTATTTGAATTGCAACATATTTCAAAGGACTGTCTCTATTTAAAATTTCAATAACATGCACCCCGTAAGTTGTTTCAACTTTTACTAACGAACCTATTTTTCCGTCAAAACAAGCTTTATCAAATTCAGGTACCATAACATTTTTTCCAAACCAACCCAAGTCGCCACCGTTTTGACCAGAACCTTTATCATCTGAATATTTTATTGCTAAAAGTGCAAAATCTTCTCCTTTTTTAATTTTTGCCATCAAACTATCTGCTGTTTTATTAGCAGCAACTAATGTTTTACCTTGTGTCGAAATTAAAATATGTCTTGCATTTACCTCTACGGTTGTATCTTTACCAACTAACTTTATTAATTTGTAATATCCACCTTCTTCATAAGGACCATAAACAAAACCAAAAGGCGAAACTGAAAGTAAACTGTCTAAAGTTTTATTTTCTACTTCTCCTTTTTTGAATAATGTCTCAGAATATACTTCATCTGAATTCAAATTAACAAATCTTTCTAAATCTGCATCAGCAGTAGTTTTAAATTTTTCGACTAAATTTTTTGCTTCTGTTAAAGAAGCTAAAGAATCTTCAGTTGAAGCTACTACATCAAAAGTTATATATGCTATGTCTCTTGATTCTTCCTGCTCATATTCCTTTTTGTGATCGTTGTAATATTTTTTCAAATCAGCATCTGTAACTGTTACCGAACTGTCTGAAATAGTTAAATAGTTTTTCATAGCAATCTGCATGTCAACTATATAATTTCTTTCAGCATCTTCAGATTTTGCTTCGTTTGATGTTACAAACAAACCTTTCTGAACAAGTGTATAATATTTGTTGTAAAATCTGTTTTCTTCTATTTCTTTTTCAATATAAAGCCAAATTGCTTTGCTCTGTCCAGTTTCGTCAGACTCCATATTTTTCAAAAATTGCATAACCAAAGTTGGGTCAAAAACCCCTGTTTCTTGATTAACAAATGCTTGTTGAATTGATGGGTCAACATTATTTCCCTGTACCATATCAAATAACTCGTCAGAACTTACACCTATTCCTAGTTTTTCAAGATTTTCTTTAAGAGTATATTCTCGAACCATTATCTCCCAAATAGAAGTTCTTATTTGTTCTGATACTTCAACCGACAAAGCCTGACCGGTTCTGAGTTTATAATATTCTTCAGTTTCTGTTATTTTTGCTTGATAATCAGGTAATGACAAATCTTTACCATTTATTTTTGCTACAGTCAATTGTGAGCCTGCAAAAATACTTTTTCCTGAGTTTACCATATCGCCAACTATGAAAGCGAAAAGAGCTAAACCAATGATTATTGCAATCAAAGGTCCTTTATTTCTGATTTTTTGTAATGTTGCCATGAATAATATTTATATTTTTTTGATTTTTAATACTTTTGTTGTTTAAAATAAAAATTTTTAACAATTTATGAGACTGCAAATATAAAAAAAAAATACATACTGCAATTTTTAAAACAAAAAACCTCAAATCCTTTTTCGGAAATGAGGAATTGTCTAATATTTAATGTCTTCTAATTCATATTGCAAGTCAATTGCTTAATGTTTGTGCTGTGGCTCATCAGAAACTGTTAATTTTTTTCTTCCTCTTGCTCTGCGACTAGCTAACACTTTTCTTCCATTAGCTGTTGACATTCTTTCTCTAAAACCATGTTTATTTTTTCTCTTTCTATTCGATGGTTGAAATGTTCTTTTCATTGTAATACTTTTTATATAGTTATTATTCTTTCAAATTTTGGACTGCAAAAATAAATTTTTTATTTTAATTCTAAAAACTTTATGTAATGATAATTTTATTTTTTTTTTTATTTTTTACTTTTAAAGTCTTTAGTTGTTGAATTTAAGATAATTAACAGCATCAAAAAAAAAACTGTTTTTATATATTATTAATTCAAATCACCGCAAAAATTATAATATTTCTTTTTTTTTACAAAATCTAATTATATTTGATTTAAAATAATTCGCTGAATTTTAATGTTCCATTTGCAGTTTAAGAATTATAACAGAATTTAAGAACACTCTGTAATAACTTAATATTAAAATATATAAAGTGAATATTCACAAAAAAAAATACAGACTCCTGTATTAAAAATTATCATAAAATAATTGTTATTATATATTAAATATGTTTTCTAATATTCCTTTTTCAGAAGTGCATTACGACCAGTTAATGCAAAAAAGAATTTATCGGGTTTTGTTAATTTGTAGTCAATATGATGCTTTTACTTTAGAAGAAGATGGCAGAATTGATGAACGTATTTTTGACGAATATGTAGCTTTGAATTTAAGGTATCCGCCTCAGTTTATACATGTTTCATCTGCTGAAGAAGCAATAAAAATTTTGAAGGAATACGATTTTGAACTAATAATCACAATGTTAAGTGTTGGAGGTTCTGACCCGTTTTCTATGGCAAAAAAAATCAAAGCATTATATAAGAATATCCCAATTGTAGTACTTACAACTTTTTCGAGAGAAGTTTCGCTTAGGTTATCAAACGAAGATTTAAGTGCTATTGATTATGTTTTCAGCTGGTTAGGAAATGCAAACATTTTACTGGCAATTATTAAACTTATTGAAGATAAAATGAATGCCGAAGTTGATGCAACCAAAGTTGGTGTTCAGATTATTTTATTAGTTGAAGACTCAAGCAGATTTTATTCAAGCTATCTCCCTGCAATTTACAAGTTAATTTTTGAACAATCTCTTGCATTTATGACCGAAGGTTTAAACGAGCATCAAAAAATGCTTAGAATGAGAGGAAGACCTAAAGTTATACTTGCAACAAATTATGATGATGCTTGGAAACTCTATTCAAAATACAGAAAAAATATTTTAGGAGTAATTTCAGACGTCTCTTTTAAAAAAGATGGTGTTAAAGTTAAAGATGCAGGAATACAATTATGCAAAAAAATTAAAGAAGATGACCATAGAATGCCTATTCTTTTACAATCTTCAGAACCTAATAATGAAGTATTTGCCAGAGAAATAAAAGTTGGATTTATAAATAAAAATTCTAAAAAATTATTAATTGAATTAACCGATTTTATTAAAGAATATTTCGCTTTTGGTGATTTTGTTTTTAAAAATCCGCACACTGGCGAAGGTATTTTAAGAATTACTGATTTAAAATCTTTACAGGATAATATTTTTCAAATACCTGACGATTCTTTAATTTACCACTTAACCCGAAATCACTTATCAAAATGGCTTAATGCCAGAGCATTATTTGATATTGCCGAATTTCTAAGATATCTTTCTATTGAAGATTTTAAAGACCTGGAGCACATAAGAAGATTTATTTTTGATGCAATTGCTAATTTCAAAATTACAAAAGGAAGAGGAATTATTGCAAAATTTTACAGCGATAGCTTCGACGAATATCTCACTTTTACTAGAATTGGTGAAGGTTCTTTAGGAGGAAAAGCAAGAGGTTTAGCATTTTTAGATGCCTTGATTGAACGAAATCCCGAACTCGAAAACTTTAAAAATGTTACTATTTCAATTCCTAAAACAGTGGTACTTACAACTGAAGTTTTTGATGAGTTTATGAGCGAAAACGATTTGTTTGAAATTGCTTTATCTGATAAACCTGATGATGAAATATTGAATACTTTTGTAAACGCCAGAATCCCTGAAAAATACCTGAAAGATTTATTTACATTTGCTTCTGTTATAAATTCACCTATTGCCGTACGTTCATCTAGCCTACTTGAAGATAGTCATTATCAACCTTTTGCAGGAATTTATGCTACTTACATGCTGCCTAGAGTTGAAAATGTAGATAAGATGATGGAAATGATTTGTACTGCTATTAAAAGTGTATATGCTTCTGTTTATTATAAAGATAGTAAAGCATATATGACCGCTACTTCTAACGTTATTGACCTAGAGAAAATGGCAATAGTATTACAGGAAATTTGCGGAAAAAATTACAATAACCGATTTTACCCAACAGTTTCGGGTGTTGCACGTTCTATAAATTTCTATCCAATAGAGCCTGAGCAGCCCGAAGACGGAATTGCAAATATTGCTTTCGGGCTTGGAAAATATATAGTTGAAGGCGGCAGAGGTTTGAGATTTTCGCCAAAATATCCAAACAAAGTTTTACAGCTCTCAAATCCAAAAATGGCTCTGGCTGAATCACAAAAAACATTTTACGCATTAGATTTAAATTCAGATAGTTTTATGGTAAGCACTAACGACTCTGTTAATTTAGTTAATCTAAGAATAAAAGATGCCGAAATTGATGGTAGTCTTGATATGGTTGCATCTGTGTATGATTTTGATAATGATATCCTTAAAGAAGGAAATCATTACAACGGTAAAAAAATTATTACATTTGCAAATATATTAAAACACAACTCGTTTCCGCTTGCCGAAATTATTGACCGAATACTGAAAATAGGACACCGCGAAATGAATAATCCTATTGAGATAGAATTTGCTGCAAATATAAATCAAGACAAAACAAAAAAGTCGCTATTCAACATTTTACAAATTCGCCCAATTGTTGAAACCAACGACACTATTAAGGAAAAATTAGACGAAATTCCTTTTGAAGACACTATTGTATATTCTTACTCGGCTCTGGGAAATGGAATTATAAGAGATATTTATGATATTATTTATGTTAAACCCGAAACATTTGATTCGACCAATAATCCCAAAATTGCTGATAGAATTTCTGAAATTAATGATAAATTTTTGCAATCAAAGAAAAATTACATTCTTATTGGACCCGGACGTTGGGGTTCAAGTGATCACTGGCTGGGAATTCCTGTTAAATGGGCACAAATCTCAGCCGCCAGAGTAATTATAGAATCAGGACTTTCAAACTACAGAGTTGACCCAAGTCAAGGAACACACTTTTTTCAGAATCTAACATCATTCAGAGTTGGTTATTTTACTGTAAATCCTTATAAAAATGATGGTTTCTACGATGTAGAATTTCTCGACAAACAAAATACCGTTTACGAAGATGAATATTTAAGACATATCAGATTCGAAAAAAATATATTAATAAAAATTGATGCCCGTAAAAAAATAGGAATAATTTTAAAACCCGATTTATAAATGTCCTCATATCCCCATGTTTAACTTTAAGTTATTGTTTTACAGTCTAGTGAAATACCAGACATATGCAGTATCACTTTGTAGATATTCTCACCAACAAGAATTTACAAAAAGTCTTGCGGATTTAAGAAATTTATTAATATTTCAGTTGGTATATTGTAAAAATGAATGAAAAAAAAAGTAGATGAGTTTTGTAAATATGTCTTAAATATTTGATTTTATTAAATATAAATTAAGAATTTAAAGGTTTTCATTAAACGAAATATTTACATAAAAAATAATATATTTAGCATAAAAATTAAAATAAAATATTATTTTTGTAAGAATATTACAATTTGTTATTACCTACAATTTTAATACCATTTGTTGTTTTTATTAAAAATTTAGATTATGAAAAAATTTATACTAATGTCCATATTTGCAGTCATCTGGATAAATTGTTATCCACAGGCATCCAACGACTCCAGTATTCAAAATTTTAAAGATAAATATAATTTCAGCGAATTCTGTATTGCTAGCGAAGAATATGGTAAAGCAATTGATAGTTATAAAGAATTATTAATTGATCATCCAGATGATAATGAAATTCTTTTCAGATTAGGATTTTGTTATTTATTTACCGAAGAAAGATACAATGCAATACCATATTTAGAAAAAGTTGTTAATGCATATAAAAATAATACCGAAAAAAACAAAAAAGTACCTTTAGATGCATATTATTATCTCGCTAAATCTTATTATGTTAATTACGATTTTGAAAATGCAAAAGAAACATTTAAAGAATTAAAAGAAATAACAATTCTTGAAAAAGATAAAGATTTGATAGATAAACATATTGCAGATTGCGAAAATGCTGAAAATATTTTTACAAATCCGGTCGATATTATCGTAACAAAGCTAGGTGTAATAAATTCAGACTATCCAGACCATAGTCCGGTTATTTCAGCCGACGAAACTATACTTGTATATACATCAAGGCGTGCAGGAACAGCAGATGCTGTTTTGGCTGAAGACCATTTTTATTACGAGGATATTTACATTTGGGATAAAACAAAAGGTCTTGATTCAAAACCTCAATTAATTGATACTGCAATAAATACACCTTTACATGAAGCCTCATGCGGATTATCAATTGATGCTCAGTCGTTGTTTATTTACAAATCAACTAAAACAGATTTGGGTGATATATATTTTAGCAAATTTGAAGGTAAAAACTGGTCTGAACCAGAAAAGTTAAATAGTCAAATAAACTCAGAAAGTCGAGAATCTCATGCATCTATTTCAGCAGACGGAAGATTATTATACTTTACAAGTAACAGAAAAGGTGGTTTTGGAGGAATGGATATTTATGTTGCTGAAAAAATGGAAGATGGAGATTGGGGCAATGTAAAAAATTTAGGCTCTTCAATTAATACCGAGCTAGATGAAGAAGGTCCATATTTTCACCCCGATGGGAAGACTTTATACTTCAGCTCTCAAGCTCACAACACTATGGGGGGTTTTGACGTTTTTACTTCTAATTTAAATTCGGATAAAACATGGACAACACCTGTCAATCTGGGTTTTCCTCTTAACACTGTTGATAACGATGTTTTTTATATTCCTACCATAAAAGGAAACAGAGCTTACTATTCATCTCAACAAGATGGAGTTTCGAGCATTTATGTTGTTGATATTTTTGGAGAAGAAAAAAATGTAATTCTTGTGTCAGGAAATACTTACGATAGTAATAATGAGCAAAATGAATATACTAAAAACGAAATTATTATAAACGGAAATATAACCAAAATTGGAGACCGAATTATCGAAAAAGATAAAACAATTGAATATGCCGATAAAATATATATAACAGATAGAACCATAACAACCGACAAAGTAATTGTAACAGACAGTGTTTGTACAGTTCCTTATAAAACATATATCAAAGTTCTTAAAGTATCAAATAAATATTTGGATAACGTTTATTCACCAATTTCGTATAACGGAAAATATTGTTTTGTTGTGTATCCAGAAGAGGAATATTTGGTTTATTACCAATCAGATGGACACATGTATGACTTAAAATATATCTATGAAAATGATAGAGGTTATCATGATGTATTTTATAAAGCCGAAATGGACACATTAATTATTGGTACAATAAAAGAAATTAAAGAAAATCCATATATTACCCAAACTGCTGATTTATCTGAAAGACAAAAACTTGAGTTTGATATATTAGCTGATTTTATGAAAACAAATGATTATTTATATGTTAATATTTCAACTCATAACAGATTTGAAGAAGCAACAAAAATTAATACTGATAGAGAAGATATTGTAGTTAAGTATTTGATTAACAAAGGAATAAAAGCAGATAAAATAGTTACAAATTATTCGCCAAATCAAATTGCTGAAAATACACTCGAATACACTATCTTAGACCAAATTACACTTGACGAACTAAAAAAAGTTCAGCCACCTGTTGTTACTATTGCTGCAACTCCCATTATTTCAGTAGTTTTTGTATCAAATATAATGTTTGAAATAAATAAATTTAATTCTAAAAAATACGACGAAAATTTAGACGTTTTAGCAAATTATCTCATTGAAAATAAAGATGCCAAAATAAATATTTTCGGTTACACCGATACTCAGGGCTCTCCAAAATATAATTCAGAACTTTCAAAGAAAAGGGCAAATTTCGTTAGCGAATTTTTAATTTCAAAAGGAGTTGATAAAAATCAGATAAATGTTGAAGGAAAAGGCGATGAAGTTCAGATTGCAAAAAACAAAAATGAAAAAGGCGAATTTATTTGGGATGCTCTTGCTTACAACAGAAGAGTTGAATTTGTTGTTACAAATCAGGGTGAAAAAGTATCACTGTGTGTTGAACAAATTCCTGTCCCTGAAGAATATATTATCGAAAATTCAAATGAAGCAACTTCAATTTACTCAATTCAATTTTATTCATCAAAAGAAAACAAAGATGTAACTTCTTTTGAAGGTTTAAATAATGTTAAAGTTTACAAAGGTACAGATGGATATTATAACTATTATTTTGGAGAATTTAATAACATCAGTGATGCTCAAAAAGAACAACTTAAAATAAACGATAAATATCCTCGCTCAATCATTTTTATCAATAATTTTTAAAATTACCAGCACAAATTTTGCGAAGCATTAAAATACTTGCTTCGCTTTTTATTAAATAACTTAAACAAATAAAATAATCATAATGAAAAAAATAATCTCTGTCGAGTTACAAAAAATATTAACATATCCTATTTTTTGGGTTTTTATTGGTTTTTTATTAGGATTATTTTTACTATCTACTTTACTTACAACAAAGTTAGAAATAAATTTCTTTGGAAGTGCTGTTGATATTCAAAACTATTTTAGATTTCCATATATCTGGAATACTTTTACTTGGATAGCCAATTGGTACAATCATATTTTATCGGTGCTGATTATAATATTGGTTTGCAACGAATTTAATTACAGAACATTTAAACAAGCTTTGATTGATGGTACAACAAGAAATCAGCTTATTACCGGTAAGCTATTAATAATCATAATGCTATCTTTAGCTTACACTCTAGTCATTTTTATTATTACAATCATATTTGGATTAATAAATACAAGTAATTTTACATTTAATATTTTAATCGAACAAATTTATTTTATAGGCATTAGAATATTTCAATCGTTTGCTATAATGAGTCTTGCAATGATGATTGCATTCGTTATCAAAAATACAGCTCTATCATTTATAATATACTTTGGTTACTTTTTCTTTGAATTAATTCTTCGTGGATTTTTGAGTTTTAAAGATTATCAATTTAGGTTTTATTTTCCAATGAAAGTTATTTCAAATTTAACACCACGTCCATCAATATCAACAGCTATAACTCAGCAAGATTATTCGCAATACACTGATAGTATCGAAAATATTACAAGTCAACCTAATTATTTGTTAACTATCGTTTTTGTTGCTATTTATACATCTATTTTTCTTGCTGTATCTTATTTTGTAACAAACAAAAGAAATTATTAAAATTTGCAAATATAAAGCAACCATTTAGCAATTTTAATAGTCTTAAAAAAAACAATAACAGAACTTAAATACATAAAACTATGAAAAATATTTTGATAATAATAACGATTTCTCTGATTTTAATTTTCCAAGCACAAGCTCAAATTACACTAACATACGAAAATCATGCTTTACAGTCAAATGTTTTACATTCAACACAATACGTCGAAAATGTTGCTCAAGGACCAGATGGAGCAAACCAAATATGGGATTTTACCGATTTTGCTTGCAACAAAATTAAAACAACTGAACTGTTAAGTGCAGAAAATACAAAAAATTACAACAATTTCCCCTCTGCAAATCTTGCAATAACAGACGATGATAACTTTTTTTATTTCAATGTAAATAAAAATGTTAATGAATATTTAGGATTAATCACTCCTGATGCTATAATAAGTTTCGATAAACCTATAATTAAAATGGTTTACCCTTTTACTTATGGCGATGAAGTATCCGGAGATTTTGCGGGAGAAGGATTATATTACGGCGACGTAATCAGCAATATTTATGGAGATTATACAGTTAAAGCCGATGCCTATGGAACTCTACTTCTGCCAAATAATGTTTCAATACAAAATGTGCTCAGAGTAAAATCCGTTAATCATATTTTTGAAACTGTTTGCCAAACAACCGAATTTATTAACGAAAAATATTTATGGTACTCAGAGGACAACAGATTGCCAATTATGGTTGTTGTTATCGACAAAAAAATTGTTGGGGGTGTAGAAACTCTAACAAACTATGGATATTACAGCGAAGATGCTTTCGAAACAAACTTAGAACAAACAAATACAAACATATCTGAATTTTCTGTAAAAACATATCCAAATCCATTTACTGATTTTATTAATGTAAGTTATGATATTGATACAGAAACTAATGTAACAGTTGAAATTTACAATCCTATCGGACAGAAAATCGAAACTTTAGTTGATAATCAAATTCAGGAAGGTTATCAGTTAATAAATTACAATGTAAATAACAAATCTTTCGCTATAGGAAGTTACTATGTTAGAATTCAGATTGGTGAAAATATTATTATGAAAAAAATGATTAAGTTTGAATAATTAAAAAATTAATACTAAATTTACACACCGCAAGTAACCTAACAATTATAAATTAGGATATTTGCGGTTTTTTTATTGTTTTAATCCAATTAAATGTTTGAAAATAACTCTTTTGCAGATGTAATTCTACCTTTGGCTTTGCCTCAGTTGTTTACTTATGGTATTCCCGATGAGTTTACTGACTATTGTGTTGCTGGAAAAAGAGTTGTTGTACAATTCGGTAAAAAAAAGTTATACTCGGCATTAGTAAGAAATGTACATAAAAACCAACCCAAATTCTACGAAACAAAAGACATAATTTCTATAATTGATACAGAACCAATAATTACTGATAATCAGTTTAAATTCTGGGAATGGATTGCCGAATATTATATGTGTACGATTGGCGAAGTTTTTAAAGCTGCAATTCCATCAGGTTTAAAACTCGAAAGCGAAACTTTAATATATCTCAATAATGATATAGAAAATTATGATACTTACGGAGATTTTTCAGAAAAAGAATTAATAATTATCAATAATCTGAAATTTACAAATCCTTTAAAAATTAGCGAAATAAATAAATTTTTGGACCAGAAAAGTTCGTTAAATATTTTAAATAATTTAATTGAAAGAGAAATTGTTACAGTAGAAGAAAAAATCAGGAATACATATAAAGTTAAAACCGAAAAATATATTAAATTAAACGAAAATATTAAAACTGAAGAAGATTTAAAGAATATATTTGACAAACTAAGTAAAGCTCCAAAACAGATTTCATTACTAATAAATTATATACAGTTTTCAGAATTAAATATTGAAAATCCAACATCAAAAATAATTGAAATAACAAAAGCCGATTTATTAAAAAAAACAGATACAAGTAGTTCTGCAATTGATTCTTTAATCGAAAAAAATGTGTTCAGTTTATACGAGAAAGAAATCGGTCGGATTTTAGATAAAGAACTTCAAATTCAGAATGTAAATTCACTTTCGGAAGCTCAGAATTCTGCTTTGGAACAAATCCGCAGTAATTTCGAACAACATAAAAATGTATTACTTTTTGGTGTAACTTCAAGCGGCAAAACCGAAATTTACATTCATCTAATAAAAGAAACAATTGACAAAGGAAAACAGGTTTTATATCTGTTACCTGAAATTGCTATTACATCACAAATAATCAACAGATTAAAAAATATTTTCGGAAATATTGTCGGAGTTTATCATTCCAAATTTTCTGATGCAGAGAGGGTTGAAATCTGGAACAATATCAACAAAAAACAATTTGAAAAAGAGCCATATAAAATAATTCTCGGAGTTCGTTCTTCTGTGTTTTTACCATTCAATAATTTGGGTTTAATAATTATAGATGAAGAACATGAAGCCACTTACAAACAACACGACCCAGCCCCACGCTATAACGCCAGAGATGCGGCACTTGTTTTAGGGAATTTGCAAAATGCTAATATTCTGCTTGGAACAGCAACACCATCATTAGAAACATATTTTAATGTAAAAATTAACAAATTTGCGTTAGTAGAACTAAATCAGCGACATCAGAATATTCAAATGCCCGAAATAATTCTGTCTGATGTAAAAGAAGCAAGAAGGAAAAAACTGATGAAATCAATTTTCACTCCTACCCTACTCCACAACATAAAAGAAACACTAGATAATAACGAGCAAGTAATTCTATTTCAAAATCGTAGAGGATTTTCACCATATATGGAATGTACTGTTTGCTCATGGATTCCAAAATGCGAAAATTGTGATGTAAGTTTAACATATCATAAAAATATTAACGAATTGGTTTGTCATTATTGTGGATATAGAATGCCTTCACCTTCAGGTTGTTTAGCTTGTGGCGACACTTCTCTGCAAACCGTTGGATTTGGTACTGAGAAAATTGAAGAAGAAATTAAAATGTTTTTTTCGGAGGCAAAAGTTGCTCGAATGGACCACGATACAACTAAAGGTAAACATTCGCATGAAAAAATTATTACCGATTTTGAACAGCACAAAATTGATATACTTATTGGAACTCAAATGGTTTCAAAAGGTTTAGATTTTGAAAATGTTAGAGTTGTTGGAATTTTAAATGCCGATAATTTATTGAATTTTCCTGATTTCAGAGCTTACGAACGTAGTTATCAACTTATGGTACAGGTAAGTGGACGAGCCGGAAGAAAAGGAAAACAAGGTAAAGTAATAATTCAGACTGCTGATGTCGAAAATCCGATTATAAAAAGTGTAGTTAAAAATGATTACACCGGAATGGCTAAAAATCAATTGATTGAACGTAAAAATTTTAAATATCCACCATATTTCAGGTTAATAAAAATTACTGTCAAACATAAGAATAAACTAAAAGTAGAAAAAGCGGCTGATATTCTGGCTGATTTTCTGAAACAAGTCTTTGCTGAGCGAGTTTTAGGTCCTGAATTTCCGATAATAAACCGAATTCAAACTTGGTATATGAAAGATATTCTGATTAAAATTGAAAAAGAAAAATCAATAAAAGCTGCTCGCGAAATTATCATTAATGGAATTGGTAGAATGAAAAATATTACTGAATACTCAGGTATTCAAATAAATATAAATGTTGACCCAAATTAATTACTAATTTTAAATTTAATACAAATGAAGAAGTTATCTATTTTTACAATTATTTTTTTACTTGTTGCTAATATGGTATTTAGCCAGACAGGTTATGAATTTACTGATTTAATCAAACTTAAAACCACTAGCGTTAAAGACCAATACGGCTCAGGTACTTGCTGGTCGTTTTCTGCAATGTCGTTTATCGAATCTGAAATGATTCGCATGGGTGCTAAAGACATGCCTGATTTATCTGAAATGTACGCAGTAAGATATTGTTATTCAGACAAAGCAACAAAGTACATCAGATTAGGTGGAAACCTTAATTTTGGTGGAGGTGGTGCATTTCATGATGTTATGTATGTACTTGAAAATTATGGATTAGTTCCGGAAGATGCTTACACAGGATTAAATTATGGTCTGAAAAAACATTATCATTCCGAAATGGATGCTGTGCTAAAAGCTTATGTTGAATCTATTAAAGAAAATGAAAACGGAAAATTGTCAACTGCTTGGCATAATGGTTTTGATGGAATTTTAGATGCTTATCTGGGCGAAATTCCAACCTCATTCCAATACAATGGAAAAACTTATACTCCAAAAACTTATGCAAGCGAAGTTGTGAAAATTAATCCTGATGATTATGTTGAAATTACATCTTTCAATCATCATCCTTTCTACGAATCGTTTATGCTGGAAGTACCTGATAACTGGCTTTGGGGCTCAGTTTATAATGTTCCGCTTGACGATATGATTAAAATTATTGATAATGCATTAGAAAACGGATATACAGTTGCTTGGGCATCTGATGTTAGCGAAGATGGTTTTTCTCATACAACTTATGGAGTAGCTGTTGTACCTGAAGAAGTAGATTTAGCTGGAATGACTGAAACAGAGTTATCTAAATGGGAAACTTTAACAGAAGCCGAAAAAAGAAATTTTACTGCACCCGGTAAAGAAATGGTTATTACTCAGGAAAATAGACAGGAAGCTTTTGATAATTTTCAAACTACCGATGACCATGGTTTACACATTATTGGAACTGCAAAAGACCAGAATGGAACAAAATATTACATCGTAAAAAATTCGTGGAATGTTAACAGTAAATACGAAGGATATTTTTATGCTTCAGAAGCATTTGTAAGATACAAAACTACTGATATTATGGTAAATAAAAACAGTATTCCAAAAGATATTAAAACAAAATTAGGTTTATAAATATTTGTTACCGGTTTTGATTTTGCAAAGTGTAAAAAAATTACCTCAAAATTAACAGTTTTGTGTTTTGAGGTAAATTTTAGATTTAAGTTGCTAAATCAGATTGTAAAAATAAAATAAACATATTTATCTTCACAAAATATTGATTAAAATAATTAACAATGAGAAAATTAATATCATTTTTATTACTAAATCTGGCTGTAGTTATTTCAGTTTTTTCACAGTCAGGAACCATTTCAATTGAACAAATAAAAGAAATTCAATCCTCTTTTAATAATGACGAAGCTACAACTGCAATTATTAATGCTGTTACAAATAATAAAATCAACGATTTAACAATAAATCGTGAAACTTTTAACGAGTTCGACGACGAATTCAAGTACAAAGTATCTGTATCAGGAATTACAAATCAGGAATCATCCGGAAGATGCTGGATGTTTACTAGTTATAATATACTTCGTCCAAAAGTTATGGAAAGTTTAAATATTTCATCATTTGAATTTTCAACCAATTATTTATTTTTTTGGGATATGTTCGAAAAATCAAATTTTTTCCTTGAAAATATAATTGCTACTGCAGATAAAGATATTTATGACAGGGAGATAACTCTTCTTTTTGATTCTCCCGTTGGCGACGGTGGTGTTTGGAGTTCATTTACAAATCTGGCTGCAAAATATGGAGTTATACCAAAAAGCGTAATGCCCGAAACATACCAAAGTAAAAATACTGCAACTCTTAATAAATTCTTAAACAGAAAATTGCGTGAAGCAGCATTGGAACTTAGAACTTTAAAATCAAGTAAAGCTAGTGATTCTGAAATCGAAAAATATAAACTTGAGGCACTTACAGATGTTTACCGTATTCTTGTAATTTGCCTTGGCGAACCTCCAACCGAATTTACATGGAGATACAAAGACAAATCTGGAAATATCAGTGAAGAGAAAACATATACACCTCAAAGTTTTTACTCAGAGGTTGTAAATATCGATTTATCAGAATATATTATGCTTATGGACGACCCAACCAGAGAATACTACAATTTATATGAGATAGAAAACGATAGAAATGTAATGGAAGGTAAAAACTGGACTTACATTAATTTACCGGCTTCTGAAATTAAACCATTTGCTTTGGCTTCAATTAAAGCAAACGAAGCTATGTATTTTTCATGTGATGTTGCAAAACAATTAAATTCTGACGAAGGTCTTTTATCTGTTGAAAATTATAACTACGAGGCACTTTTCGGAGTTAAATTCGATATGGATAAAAAAGAGAGAATCCTTAGTCGCGAAAGTGGCTCAACACATGGTATGGCTTTGGTAGGTGTTGATACAGACACAGATGATAATATTACAAAATGGCTATTAGAAAACAGTTGGGGAGCAACCAGCGGAAATGCAGGATATTTGACAATGACAGACGAATGGTTTGAAGAATACATGTTTAGAATTGTTATAAAAAAAGAATTTATAGACGAAAATGTTCTTAAAATTTTAAAAAAGACTCCTGTTATTTTACCGGCTTGGGACCCAATGTTTTTAGAAGACGAATAAAATTATAAATTTAACAAATATAAAAAAAATGACAACATATCAATTTCCATTAAATATTGAATTTAAGATTTCCACATTTGCAAATGATTTTATTATAAAAGATGCAAATTTACAGACAATTGCCTATGTAAGACAAAAAATGTTGAAATTTGTTGAAGAAGTTAGCGTTTTTGCAGATGAAACAAAATCACAGTTAAAATATACCATAAAAGCCAACAAATGGATAGACTTTTCAGCAACTTACGTTTTTTCAAATGAGTTTAAAGAACTTGGCAGAGTTGCACGCAAAGGTTGGGCATCATTATGGAAAGCAAATTATTTGATTTATGACCAAAACCAAATTCAAGATTTGACAATACAAGAAGAAAACGGATGGATAAAAGTTGCGGATGCATTATTGAAAGAAATTCCTATTCTTGGAATATTTTCAGGATACTTTTTCAATCCTTCTTATAAAATTACACGTCCTGATGGGACTATGATTGCCAGATTAAAAAAAGAAAAATCATTTTTTGGCAGAAAATTTTCAATTACAAAACTTGCTGAATTTCAAAATACAGAAGAAGAACGTTTAGTTTTGTCATTAATGATGATGATACTTTTAGAAAGACGTAGAGGTTAATAATCAGCTCTCGCTTTTATCTCAAAAGGAACTCTAATATTATTTAATTCAAACACAAAATAAATTTTAGAGTTCTTTTTCTATTTTATCACACTATTTTTTATATTATTTAAATAAGCAAGTTTGTGCTATTCTTTTTCATTATTTAGGAGATATTTCAAGCGAGGAAATTGAAAATAAATATACCCAAATAAAGCAAATTTATCGAAAAAATATAAAAAAGTATAAGAAGTAAATTGTAATACCAGAAACATCTTGTATTAAACCCCGTAGGTTTTTTTTCAACCTACGAGGTTTGGTTAATCACATTCAACAGTTTTACCTGTTTTGTCTATACAAAAACTTACACCATCTTTAGTTACACTTGCTTTGCCATTTGAAAAGTCTTCGGCACTTTCGTAAATGCAGGGGATAACTTCTTGTCCATCTATATTTACATATCCAAATAATTTAACTTCAGTTTCGTTGTTTATTTTAAGGTTATATACATACGACAAACCCTCAAAAAACCAGTTAGAGCCATCATACCAATTACCCATTACCCCATAATTTTTATTTAGCCAAGCTGTTTTTTTATCCTTATCAACTCCTACAGGTTGACCATCTTTTAAATATATTTTTTCGTACCAATCATTAGTTACTATTGTTAGAGTGCTATCTATCAAACCAAATTTACCTTCTTTATTTGCAATACTTACAACACCATTTGTAAATGTAAAAAAATCAGGTTTTAATTCTTTGTTTAAAAACATTGCCCGTCGGTAGTATTTTAATGAATTGTACTGGCTTGTCTCTGATACAATTTAACCAATTTTTAAACATAAGTCAACATTCGAAGAATCTAAATTATACGCTGAATTACAATATTCCAAAGCCAGACTATCTTTACCTAAAACTTTCATTTTTTCGGCAAAAGTTGTGAAAGTTTCAGCCGTTTTTGGTGATAATTCTAACGCTTTCTGATAATATTCAAATGCCAGACTATCTTTACTTAAACCTTTCATTTTTTCGGCAAAAGTTGTGTAAGTTTCAATAGTTTTTGGCGATAATTCAAATGCTTTTTGGTAATATTCAAAAGCTTTTTCCGTATTGGTATTAAGTATTTTATCGCCAAAATAAATATATTTTTCAGAAGTTTCGGATGTATTTTCCAAAATATAATTGTATTTTTCTGAATTTATCTGAATTGATGTAAAGTTTGGTTCAATTACAACTTTACCGGTTGTGTCAACACAACCATATTTTACTGAATTTTTTACTACTGCAATTCCCAAATTAAAATCAAATATTGCGTCGTAATTATCGGATATTACTTTTCCTGTATTATTTATTAATGCGTACTTGTTGTTAAGTTTTACTTTTGCAACAC
>Ga0316608_1000319_pt1 | contig 23859 bp, 27 predicted proteins | sample MIS2016152B_MG_FD_207673 | JGI IMG/M metagenome (GOLD analysis project Ga0316608, IMG submission 207673) | Microbial mat bacterial communities from Middle Island sinkhole, Lake Huron, Michigan, United States - MIS.2016.152B | ecosystem: Environmental > Aquatic > Freshwater > Lake > Sediment...
TCAGAAATTGTAGCTGCATTTTTATGGGCTCAGTTAGAAAATTTAGACAGCATACAAAACAAAAGAAAGCAATTATGGCAACTTTATTATAAGCTTTTAGAGCCATTAACCACTAAACTTCATTTTAGTTTACCAAATTTACCAAGCTATGCAAGCAACAACGCACACATGTTTTACGTGGTTTTTGAAAAACCAGAATACCGCGATAAAGTATTAAGTGTTTTAAAAGAACATAAAATTTTAGCGGTTTTTCATTATCTTTCGCTTCATAGCAGCGATTATTACCAAAACAAACACGATGGTAGAGATTTACCTAACTCCGATAAATTTACCGATTGTTTATTAAGGTTACCATTGTTTTATGAGTTAAAAGAAACCGATATTAAAAAAATATTAGAAATATTAATAAATATCCAAAGTGATATATGAAATTAAGGAATCTAATTGAAAAATATACTGCGATTTTGCAGAAAAGGTTTGCAGAAAAAAATAGTACAGGTTGGTTAATGTTGCAACAATTAATAATAGCACCACTATCTTTTATTTCTACTTTTTTACTCACTAACATTTTAAGTATTGATGATTATGGTATGTATGCCTATATTCTTAGTGTATCTGGAATGGTTACTATAGCATCGTTTAATGGGTTTAGTGATGTGGCTAACATTAATGTTCAAAAAGGGAAATTGGAATTTTATTTAATAGCTTTTAAATACAAAAAAATTTTACGGTGGACACCTAGTTTAATATTGCTTGGATTAGCTTTATTTAACTTTTATTATGAAAATTATCTGTTAGGAGCATTGTTTTTAAGCAATATTTTATTACACTTACTATCAGATATTTATAACGTTTACGGTATCGGATGTTTGGCTTTTGAAGACTACAAACTCAAAACAATTATCGACGTTATTGTATACTTTGCCTCTTTCTTTTCTCCAATATTAGTTGTATATATTTTTAGGGACACCCCATTTGTTTTAGTTTTCTTTTTCACTTCAATGTATTTAATACAACTTATACTTAAATTTTTTGCCTTTCATTATGTTAAAAAATTATATGGTTTTGATAAATATAAGGATTGTAAAAAGCATGAAGCTTTATATGATGGAAATTACAAAAAGGAATCTTTTAGATATAGTTTAAACTCGGTTATTACAACAGTTGGTAATAACATTTCGAGTATTGTTTTGTTTCACACTATCGGACAAGAAGGCACTGCAGTTTATAATCTTTCAACCACATTTGCAAATTTTATACAAGGGTTTTTATCAGCTCCAATTACTAAACAATTTTACTTATTATCAAAAATGAGTGAAAACAATTACAGTAATTTAGAAAAAGCAAATTATATTAAATCTACTTTTATATACTATTTGAAATTTACCATTCCAATAATGATTATTTCAATGATTGCAATTCCTTTTGTATATTACTACTTTTTTAACAAATATTTTGATAATTATTTATATGCAGTATTTTATTTAGTATCTTTGTTAGCGGTTATTTTTGCTCCCTCCTTTCAGTTTTATTTAGAAAAAAAACAATTTAAACTTACAAACATTATAAATCTTTTAATGTTAATATTTGGTACTTTATTATTAGTTGTGTTTTCTCATTTTTTTGGCGTTTTAGGGGCTATTTCTGTAGCAATTTTAACCAAGTTTATTAATGTATTCATTTATACTTATTTATTACATAAAGAAAAATGAAAATTATTTTTTATATAAAAAAAATTACTAATTTTATAATTAGGTATTTAAAAAACGACCCTTTTTTGATTATATATTATATTCCTGCGGTTTTTAAAAAAGATTATTTACCATATGGTAAAGTATTTTTTTTTAGTAAAAATTCATTTATAAAACAAATTGAGGAAGGTAAAAGTGTTATAAGGTTAGGCGATGGAGAAATGGCTTTATTACATGGCAAAGGAATAGGATATCAAAAATATGACAAAAAATTAAAAAATAAATTAATAGAACTAATAAAAAAATATAATAGTAAAAATAGTAATTATCTTTTAGGAATTCCAGAATTTGTAAATCTAACTAATGAGGAACTAAAGAAGAATCCTTTAAAGTTTTCAATATGGCTACATTTAAAAGTTGAATTTCAGAGAAGGTTTAATAAAAATGAATTTTATTTTGATGCACATTATTTTTATCAAAAAGATCTTAATATAAGTTTTATTGAAAATTTTATTTTAAATAACCATATCATTTTAATTTCAAATATTTCATCAATAAATAAATTTAAACAATCAAAAAAATATTCAAATTTTTCTTTTAAATCTATAGATTTTATTGAAACCCCCTCTGATAATTCATTTATTTTTTTTGATAAAATAATTTATGAATTAGATAATTTATTAGAACTTAAATACAAAAAAATTAACAAAAAAGAAATTAAACTTCTTTTTTCAACAGGACCTACAAGTAAAGTTTTAGTTTATCATTATTCAAACAAAAATTACATTTCATATGACATAGGATATGGGATAAGATTTTTATGGGATGATAAAGATATAAGTTATAAAATTTAATCTATGAAGTGATTTAATATAATTTAATAATTTTAGGTAAAAAATAATCCAAATATCAAATATTTTATAATAAAATTCTATTTTATAAGTAATTTAAGTTCATTAGCCACAATTTTTGCACCTAATGGACTCCAATGTGTATCATCATAATAATACACATCTTTTCCATTTTCTATAGCTTTTGAAAGTGAACTATAAGAATCTATATAAATATAATCTTTTTTTAATTGGTTAAAATAATTAAAAAATTGTGGTTTTGTATAACCATTTTTATTTTTGATAAATTTATAATATAAACTATACTTATCTGGTGGTATCATAAGTATTAATTTTATGTTTTTTTTATTTAAAATAGAATTTATTTTATTTATTTCAAAATTTGCTTTATCAATATTTTCTTTTACATTATTTAAATATAGATAATCAATATCATCTCTAAAAAACAAAATTGAATTAGGATTATTTGTAAATAAATCATTTTTGTTTGATTCAACTTTATAGGTATCAGAATAAATTGGTTTATCTTTGAAGAGATATTCTAAATTGGTTAATGGAATTTTAAACATAGCATCAGAAAAAAAATCAATTTTATTATCTTCATTTACAAATTTCTTTATTTTTTGAAGTTTTATTAAACTGTCTATATTTGTTACTTTATTAAATTGTAAGTCCATGGTTCTTTTTATAAACATTCTCTCGCCACACTGCAAGACTACATAATTTACTTTATTGGATTCAAAAAAATTACCGTTGGTTAAATCAATTAATTGTTGAATATTATTGTCTACGGACGAAGTTCTATTGTAATGTAAGACGGATACATTTTGATGTACCAAAAAATTCAAATAACTTAAACTATCTTGTTCAGAATAAGAATCTCCAATATTCAAAACCTCAAAATTATTATTTGTATTTAAGTTTAAATCTGAGACAGAAACATATTTTCTTTTTAAAGAATATTTATTTATTTGTAATTCTTTGGGAGATGGATTACTATAAAAATACCCTATTCTTGCTAGGTCTCCATCATTATTTTTATACATTAAAAAATTAAAAGTGTACAATAAAAAAAATGGTACAGTAAAAAATAATGTTTTTATGATAAATTTTTTCATTAATATTTAAAATAAATAAATTGTTGTTCTTTTCCTCCAAACCAAAATAATGTAATAATTAAGATAAAATATAAAGTATATCTAAATTGTTTTCTCCAATTTAACCCAATATTTTCTATAGCAAAGTTACTTCCTCTACCCTTCCACTCACACACAAAAAAGAATAAAATTAAAATTAAAACAGTTAACACATTTTTATTTCCCAATGTAGAAAAATCTGGAATTGTTAAAATTGATTTTGACAAAATTTTTGAAATATATAGATAAGCCTGCCAAATATTATTGGATTTAATTAGAATAAAAGTAAACATAACTAAAGTAAATGTTACTACCATATTTAAAAACTCTCTTAATGATGGAAGTAATTTGGTTTTGTCTATTTTTTTCTTTTTATTCATTGTTCCATTAAGTATATATGGAATAAAAAAACAACCATGCAAAAAACCAAATAAAACATAAGTCCAATTTGCTCCATGCCAAATTCCAACAATTGTGAAATTTATTATTATGGCTAAAATCAAACCTAACTTATCAAGGTCTCTAAAAGTAATACTTAAAGGAGTAAACACATATTCTGTTAGCCATGAAGTTAATGAAATATGCCATTTTTTCCAAAATTCAACTATGTTTTGGCTGAAAAACGGAAAGTCAAAATTCTTTGCGATATTAAATCCTATAAGTCTTGAAAAACCTATTGCCATATCCGAATAACCTGAAAAATCTGCGTACAATTGAATTGTATAAATGAATGCCCCAAAAAGTAAAGTACTTCCTGAATGAGTTTGATAATTGTCAAATATTTGATTTGTAAAGATAGCACAATTATCTGCAATAACAATTTTTTTAAAAAGACCCCATAAAATCTGACGCATACCATCAACTGCCTGCTCGTAATTAAATATTCTTTTCTTTTCTAACTGTGGAACAAATAATTTTGCTTTGTCAATAGGTCCTGATAAAACGGTTGGAAAAAATGAAACGTAATTAAAAAATACAATCCAGTCTCTTGTAGGTTCAATTTTCCCTTTATCAACATCCAAAATATAACTAATTGTACGAAATGTAAAAAAGCTAATTCCTAACGGAATAATAATATTAAGAGTTTGCAAGCTTATGTTTACATTTAATAGGCTAAAGGCATCATTAAATGAAGAAATGAAAAAGTTATAATACTTAAAATATGCTAAAAACCCAATTCCTTGAAGTAATCCGATATAAAGTAACAATCGTTTATATTTCGTTCCTTTTTCAATATAAATACCCAAAAAGAAATTCAAAGCAGAAACAGCTATTAAAAAAAACAAAAAACGCCAATCAGTCCAAGCATAAAAAACATAAGAACCTATTAATAATATTATATTTTGATTTTTTGCGTTCTTGTTAAACACAAACCAATATAAAAAGAAAAAGCAAATAAAGAAACCAAAAAAAGTTAGTGAATTAAAAATCATATTTTAATTATTTTATAGTAGTTCCAGAATTTATAATTATATCTATTCCATTAATTTGTGAAGATGCTTTCGTTAAAAAAAGCACAGTTTCAGCTACTTCTTCCACTGTTAATAATTTCTTTAATGGATGATTATTGATCATTTGTTCAACAATTCGTTCATCAAATTCTGATGTTAGTTTTGTTTTCATGAATGATGGCGAAACTGAATTAGATGTAATATTAAATTTAGAATTTTCTGTTGCCCATACTTTTGTCAATTTTTCCAAATAAGCCTTGTTGGCAACATATATTGACGAACCAATTGGTGGGGTATTATTTAAAGCAGAGGTTAAAATTGTTATTATTTTTCCTTTTTTTTTCTTTTTAAAACTTTTTACAGCCTCTTGAGTAATTTCAATAGTTGGAATTATATTACTTTTGAAATCAATTAAAAAATCATCTGAAGATATTTTATGAAATTGAGTCTTTAGAAAATCCCCAGTAAATGCATTATTAATCAGAATATCTAAATCAAATAGCTCTATTTTATTAATTAATGATTTTAAAGATTCTAAGTCCTTAAAATCACATGAAATAGAATTGGTATTACTAAATTCCGATTCAATTTTCCTTGCGTTTAATTCTGAATTTGAATAGGTAAAATAGACTTTATTATTTGTGTCTTTTGCAAGAATCCTTGTTATTGCCTCTCCTAATCCAGAAGAACCTCCTGTAATTAATATGTTCATATAAATAATCCTATTTGAATTTTACCTTTTGCTACTGTTTTGCTAAATTTATTTTTGAAATCAAATTTGAATTCAACGGCTTTTACTGATTCATAAACTCCAATAATTTCTGCTTTAAATAGTAATATGTCATTTAAATAAACAGCATTTTTATATTGAATTTCTTGAGAATGTATAATTAAATTTTTTGTAGGTAAGCATTCTCCAATAAAATAGGAAAGAAATCCATTCAAGATATTACCATGCATTACTTTGCCTTTAAACCCTTTGTCTATTGCAAAATTTTCATTGGTATGTAATGGGTTTGTGTCTTTGAATATTTGAATAAATCCGTTATAGATTTCTTCAGAAACAATAAAACTTTCTTCAAAAGACTCTCCTATATTAAAAATCATATTCCTTTTTCTTGAATACAATTTAACATTTCACCTACATTGCCCCAACTTTGTATTTCTTTGGAGGTAAAACGTATTTTAAAATGTTTTTCGATGGCAACTACTAATTGTATATGAGTTAAAGAATCCCATTCTTCAACATCATTAGCCATAGTTTCTTCCTCAATTACTACATCTTCATTATCAAGTGTATCGATAAAAATAGAGTTGATTTGTTTTAATAATTCTTTTCTTTCCATGATACTATCCTTTAATTGTTATGTGATTAATTCTTTGTTGATAATTTAATACAGATAAATGCCATTGATCATTACTTTTTTCAAAACCTAAATTCTGGTAGTGGTCTTTTACCATTTCATTCTTTGCTGTTGCTATATACTCACCTTTTAATATAGTAAAGCCGTTTTCTTTGGCAAAATTTACTATTGTATTTAAAACAAAATTTTCCATGCCTCTTTTTAAAACTCTACAACTCATAAACCAAGTGTCAATGAATAATGTATCTTTTGTATCTTTATTAAGTATCACTACACAAATTAAACCATTATCTCCAAATCTGTCTTCTAATGTAAAAGAAAAAGTAAAATAATCATTATTCATTCCTAGTTTTTCAATTTCAGATTCTGTATAACGAATTGTTCTAAGATTGAATTGATTGGATCTTTGTGATAATTGGGCTACTCTTGGGGTGTTGAATTTATTAAAGGGTTCAATTATTGAAAGCATATTCAAACTAATTAAAAAATCATCTTCATTAGTGAATTTTTGTTGAATAATAGCTCTCTGTGCTTCTACTTGATACAATTTTGTTCTTTCTGTGTCTTCATTTGAAAATGATATTGTTTCAAAAAGATTTAGAGTGTATAAATATTCTAAATAATCTGCTGGATCTTCAGGAAGCTCTGGAACACAAATTTGTGGAATATTTTCTCTAACAATATTTCTTTCAAAAGGATTATCGTCTAAAAATACCATAGAGTCAAAACCAATATTTAAAATACTTTGAATCTGACGAATATTATCAGCTTTGTTTTCCCAATTGGCAATAAAAACAGAGATATCCTCTAAATGCAAAACCATATCTGGATGTTTTTCAAAAGGTTCCTTAGCTACTGACTCCGTATTTTTGCTACAAACTGCCACAATAATTCCTCTATTCTTTAATTTTTTTATCCAATATTGAAATTCTGAAAAAGCTTTTCCAATTCCTAAACTACCTATTTGAATATTTTCAATTCCATCGTCTCCAATAATTCCTCCCCAAGTGGTGTTATCTAAATCAAGAATTACACATTTTTTAAACTTACCATGGAAAGTGTTTATTAAATCTATTGTTTTAGATGCTATTTTTGGCAAGACATCAATACTCAAAACCATTTCTGTGTTAATGTAAACTGAAGGTTGAAAAAAAACAGCCTTACCAACCTGATTTTGAATAGAAGATAGGTCGCATAAATATAAATTGGACTTTATTGAAGCCAATACCATTAGCTCATAATTGAGTTTTCTCAATTGAAATAAAAACGAAGATTCTGTCTGACTGGCATAATTTCCAAAAATAGAATCATCAATTTCTGTGTAATTGTAATAAATTATTTTTACATCAAGATTGTTAGTTATATTAGAATAAATGTTTTCTATGGATTCCAATTCATTGGAAGCAAATAATAGATGTTGTTCAGAATTAATTTTGTTATATTTCCCTAAAAGTTTATGCGATGATTGAAATATAATTACTATTTCGGGTTTAAATTCATAGAGTTCAGAAGTAGGATCATAAACTTGTCTTTCAATCTGATTAAAATCGGCTTCCCAAATTTCGAGATTAAATCCATTATCATAACCCAAACCTCTTATGGCTTGCGTTAAAAACTGCGTTGCCGTATCACCTAGAAATTGCCAATTTGAAAAGCTTAAAATTTGAGAAGTCTTTTTTTAAGTTCTTTTTTAGCTGTGAAAAATCTTTCAAAATTTTTATATTTGGTAATTATCTTTTTAAATTGTCAATATTTTTTTTGCAAAATTAGAAAAAATATTTAAAAGACAATATTTTTTTTGTAATACTAACGAGTTTTTATTTTTGTGGTAATATAGAATTAATTAAATGGATAAGTCAATAAAATAAAAACAATGAGTAAAAATAGCAAAATTCATATATAAAATATCATAAAATAATTTTAGCAAAAATAGAAAAAAATAATTAATTTTGCAGAAATTTATTTATATGAAACTTAGTATTCTAATAATTTCCTACAATCAAGAAAATTATATTTCAAAGGCTATTGAAGGTGTTTTATTACAAAACTTACCTTTTGACTATGAGGTTGTTTTATCAGATGACGGGTCAAAAGACAAAACCGTAAACATAACAAAGGATTTATTAAAAAATAATAATTTAAAAGTTCTAGAAAATAATGATAATGTAGGAATTTCAAAAAATTACAAAAGAGGTTTTGCAGCTTGTGCTGGGGAATATATTGCAGTATTAGAAGGAGATGATTATTGGGTTGATCCAAATAGAATTATTAAACATATCAACTTTTTGGATAACCACCAGGAGTGTGTTTTAAGTATGAATAGACTAATAAAATTTAATCAAGCTATAGAAGAATTTCAATTATTGCCATGGAAATATAAAGATGATTATCAATTTTTTACATCCAAAGAAATAGCAATTGAAAATAGATTAGGAAATTTATCTGCTTGTGTTTTTAGAAATAGTAGTTTAAAAAACCTAAATCCAGAAATATATAATTTAAACATCGCAGATTGGATGTTGAGTCTAGCATTAAGTAAATTTGGTTTTATAGCTGTTTTAAAAGAAGCTACTTCTGTATATAGAGTACATAATAATGGAGAATGGTCAAAACTTAATCAAAATATAAAGCTTGAACAAATAAGAAACAATATTAACACATATAATAAATTTTATAACTATCAGTATGATAAAGAGTTTAAAATATGTAAAAAGAATTTAAACCCATCTTTATGGTATAGAATCACTAGAATTTCAATATTTGAATATATGCCACCAATTATAGATTTAATGATTCCTAAAATATTGAAAAATAGATTATGATAAATGTAACTCAAACTTTTTTTCCACCAATAGAAGAGTATGAAAACCAATTATGTTTACCGTTGTATCATGGGTTGCAATTTGAACAAATTGACAGAATTTGTAGCATAATTAAATTTTAATAAAATGATTAAAAATATAATTGAATATTTTAATGAAACTGTAAAAAATAAAGGTACTAAAATAGCTGTCGTAGAAGGTGAAAAGAAAATCACTTTTATGGAATTAGATAGGAAATCTAAAATTTTATCTAGTAGCATAATTGATTGTGTTAATGATTCTAATAAACCGATTGCAGTTTTCTTGCCTAAAACAATTAATAGTGTAATTTCGGATATTGCGATTACCAATAGTGGTAATATTTATATGAATTTAGATATTAAAACTCCTTTGGATAGAATAAATAATATTATTTCTTTAATAGAGCCAAAGTTGATTATAACCAATTCTATATATTTTATGCAAGTTGAAAGTTTAGGATTGTCAATACCAATTTTAAATATTGATACTATTGATTTTCAAAACGGATTAATTAAGGAAGAAGTTATTCTAAATAGGCTTACAAAATTAATAGATACAGACCCCTATTGTATAATTAATACTTCTGGATCTACAGGAACACCTAAAGGAGTGGTATTAAATCATAAGAGTTTTATTGATTTTACGGAATGGTCAATTGATACTTTTAAATTTTCTGAATACGAAATAATAGGGTCACTTTCTCCTTTAGTATTTGATATATATAGTTATGAATTATGTTTGCTGATGTCAAAAGGCAGCACTATTGTTTTGATACCAGATACATTGGCAGCATTTCCAATAAAAATTTTAGAGATATTAGATAAAGAAAATATAACATTCCTTTTTTGGGTTCCTACAATTATGGTTAATATTGCCAATATGGGATTGTTGGATAAAATACAATTACCATCACTAAAGACGGTTTGGTTTGCAGGGGAGGTTTTTCCAACCAAGCAATTTAATTATTGGAAAAAAAATCTAAAAGATTGTTTGTTTGCTAATTTATATGGTCCGATTGAAATTACCTTAGATTGTACTTATTTTATTGTTGACAGGGATATTCCTGATGATGAGCCGTTGCCAATTGGAATCGCATGCAGAAATACAGATATATTGATACTGAATGATGATGATAAATTAGTAGGAAAAGGAGAGGAGGGAGAATTATGTGTAAGAGGGTCTTCTCTTGCAATGGGATATTACAATAATCCAGAAAAAACCTTTCTCGCGTTTGTTCAAAATCCACTTAATAGTTCATATCCAGAAATTATATATAGAACAGGTGATGTTGTCTCAGTAAATAATAGAGGTGAAATTATTTTTAAAGGTAGAAAGGACAGTCTTATTAAGCATTTAGGATATAGAATAGAATTAGGAGAAATTGAACATGTTATCGTTAATTCTTTAAAAATTGCTAAAAACGGCTGTGTCGTTTATAATGTAAATAAAAAGGAAATTACTCTATTTTATGAAGCAAACAATGAGATTCCTGTAGTTGAATTTAGAAAGGAATTGACCAAAGTGCTTCCTAAATACATGATTCCTACTGTTTATACTTTTATGCAAGAATTGCCAAGGAATACAAATGGAAAGATAGACAGACTTTTTCTTAAAAACATGATTAATTAATAATGAAAAAAGTAACCGATTTTATTGAGATAAATCAGGCTGTTGTTAGAATTAAGAATTATAAAAAAAAGTTGGTTACTAATTTTTTTCCAAACCGTGAAAAAGTTGAAATTTGGATTTCTAAGAATCAGTTTTACACGATTGAAATAGGAGAGGTAATCTATTTTCTAAAGAAAAATGAGAATTTTTATGCACTTTTTTTTATAGCATCGTCTAATGAAGAATTAGATAAATCATTACTGGAGTTGTTAGTTGATTTTAGTGAAGAAATATTAATGTTGGACATCGTTCAAAGAGAAGAAACTTCTGATTTATTGAATGTTTTTTATAGTAAATCTTTCAATCTTTATACATCACTTGTTAGAATGAATCGTCTAAATCACCAAGTGGATTTATTATCAATTTCTACTGATGGAGTAAAAGAAGCGTCAGGACATCATTTAATTTCTTTGACTAATATTCTTTATTCTTTTTTTGATGAAAAAGCGGAACAGTTGCCTGATGAAAAGGAATTAGGGAATTGGATTGAAAATAAAAATGTTTTGATTTATGAAGAAGATAATCAAATAGGAGGCTTTTTAGTTTATGAAATTATAGGCAATACTTTGTATCTTCGATATTGGTTTGTGCATCCTAATTTTAGAGATAAGAGAGTCGGATCTAAGCTTTTTTATGAATTTGAAAACAAGGGAAAAGACGCAAACAGACATCTTTTTTGGGTAATAAGAAGTAATGAGAATGCCATAAAGAGATATAAACATTATGGTTTTGTAGAAGAAAAAATGTATAATTTTGTACTCACCAATAAAAACATAAGATATGAAGAGTAAAATAATAGCTGTATTAAACGATATAAGACCAGAATTTGATTTTAATGAACCCGTTGATAACTTTATTGAGGCAGGAATGTTAGATTCGTTTGACTTAGTAACTTTAGTAACAAGTCTTGATGAAGTTTTTGAAATATCAATTGATGGAACCGACATATTACCGGAAAATTTCTCTAATATTGAAAGCATTTTAAATTTATTGAATAAATACAGTAAGTAATGGATTTGTATTTTAAAGACAAAGAGATTACCGGGATGTTGGTGATTTTGCCTTCAAATGAAATTTATTTTGAAGAAGAGATGGAGAATTATAATTTTTCCACCGCAAAATCATTGAAGTTAAAGGCAGCTTTAGGTTTGAATAAACGTAGAGTTGTTCAGGAAGGTGTTTGTGCTTCTGATTTGGCAATAAAAGGTCTTGATTATCTTTTTTCTAATGGAAAACTAGTAAAAGAAGAAATAGATGCTTTGCTTTTTGTTACTCAATCACCAGATTATATAATGCCTCCAACAAGTAATGTAATTCAAGGTCATTTCAATTTGAAACAAGATATGATATGTCTAGATATCAATCAAGGATGTGCCGGTTTTATTGTTGGAGTTAATCAGGCTTTTATGTTATTAGACCAGTCTTCTATTTCGAAGGTTGTTTTGATAAATGCTGATGTATTGAGCCCTAAAGTATCTAAGAGAGACCGAAATAGTAATCCGTTGATAGGAGATGCTGCTTCCATTACAATAATAGAGAAAACATCTAATAGAACCGAAATTTTCGGATCCATAAAGATGGATGGTAAGGGAGCATTCTCATTACAAATTCCTGCAGGTGGCGCCAAATTGCCAATATCTGCGAATACTTCTGAAATGTTAGAGGATGTTAGTGGAAATTTTAGGAGTAAGGAGAATCTTGTTATGAAAGGTGATGATGTTTTCAACTTTGTTCAGGCAGAAGTGCCACCAATGATTGAATCATTATTGAATATGGCAAAAATAGATAAAGACGTTGTTGATTACTATATGTTTCATCAGCCTAACAAGTTTATGTTAAATAAAGTTGCTGATAAAATTGGAGTAAACAGAGGTAAAATGCCTTCAAATATTGTAGAGAATTTCGGAAACTCGAGTGGTGTGACAATTCCTATTGTGACTTGGTTTAACGTAGCGGATGAAATTAAAGAAAAACGTTTAAAGATATGTTTTTCAGGTTTTGGTGTTGGTTTAACTTGGGCTTCTCTATTAATGGATGTTGGACCTTTATCCTTTTGTGAAATGATAGAATATTAATAATAAAATTTAATAAATGGAAGATTTTTTAGAAAAAATGGCTGAATTGTTTGAAGAAGACACAGTACAATTGACGGATATTATTGTTGATTTTGATGCTTGGGATTCTTTGACCAGTTTGTCAATAATAGCCTATGTAGGTGAAGAGTTTCAAAAAACTATTTCTGCAGCTCAAATTGTAGAGGCTGAAACTATTGGTGGGTTGTATGAATTGATAAAAAACAGCTAAAACTATATAAGTGTACAATCCAATTTCATTAATAGGTAAAAAATACATAATAACAGGTGCTTCGTCAGGTATTGGCAAAGCAACCAGTTTATTGTTGTCTAGATTAGGAGCTACATTGATTTTGTTAGATTTGAATGAAAAAGGACTATTGGAAACAGCAGAAATGTGTGAAAACACAACAATAGTCTTGTCTGTTGATTTACTGGATACAAAAGAACTAAAAACAAAAATTGTTAGTATCGTTTCAGAATCCGGAAAAGTTAATGGTTTTGTACATTTGGCAGGAAGACCGTATTTATCTCCTTTGAAATCTTTAAATGAAAATGTCTTGTTGGATGTTTTAAAACTTAATTCAATTGCAGGGTTGGAATTGGCTAAAATTTGTTCACATAAATCTGTTTTTTCAGGAGAATCTGGAGCATTTGTTTTCATATCATCAGTTTATGGTTGTGTGGGTTCCGCTGCGAATGTAGGTTATGCTATGTCGAAATCAGCTTTGCATGGAGTAACTAAATCATTAGCGATTGAATTAGCTCCAAAGGGAATCAGAGTAAATTGTGTTGCACCGGGATTTGTGAAAACAAATATGTTGGAATCAATTAGTGGCTCGTTCAATTCGGATTATGATGAATTATTAAACAAACTTCATCCATTAGGATTAGGTGAAGCTGCGGATGTTGCTAATGCAATAGCCTTTTTAGTATCAGATATGGGAAAATGGATTACAGGTTCAATATTAAATGTTGATGGAGGATTTACAGCACAATAATACTATGGAAAAAAAGCAATTTGTACTGGTAACAGGCGCTACTTCGGGTATAGGAAAAGAAATAGCTATTCAGCTGTCAAATAATTACAATGTTGTTTTACATGGTAGAAATTTAGAAAAACTTGACAACGTAGGAGATCTTTGTAATCCAGACAACATTACTTTGAAGTGGTTGAATAATTTAGAAGATATTGATGGAGTTGAAAATTCATTGGTATCTTTTATTACAAGAAATTCTGTCGAAATATTCAAGTTTGTTCATTGTGCAGGAGTAATGAAAATGGCTCCTTTGAAAATGTCAACCTTAGGTGTTTTGCAACAAACTTTTAATGTAAATGTTTTTGCACCTAATTTAATATGTAAGGTTTTGACGAATAAGAAAGCTAATAATAGTGCATTAAATAGCACCGTTTTTATCTCTAGTAATATCAGTAATCATGGTGCAAAAGCAATGAGTGCATATGGCTCATCAAAATCTGCTCTTGATGGTTTAATGCGTTCTTTAGCAATTGAACTAGCTCCAAAAGTTCGTGTGAATTCGGTGCTGCCAGGTGCCGTTGAAACTGAAATGACGAAAGATATTTTGGCTAATATAGAGGTAAGAGATAGAATGTTGTCAGTTTATCCATTAGGAATAGGTACTCCAAATGATATTTATCAGGTTGTTTCTTTTCTATTGTCAGAAAATGCCAGATGGATTACAGGTCAGCAATTTACAGTTGACGGGGGGAGAACAATAAATATTTCAGGTTAATAATGGAATTATTAATTGAAATAATTAAGAATAAGCCGATTGATTCTAATTGTTATGTGCTTTACAATAATTTAGATTCAGATTGTATAATTATTGATCCGGGAACTAAAGATTGTGATGAATTGCTAACTTTTTTATTGCAAAATCATTTAATTCCAGAATATATTATATTGACGCATGAGCATTTTGATCACATTTGGGGTGTAAACAAATTATTAGAATTATTTGATTGTAAATTAGTTTGTACGGAAAAGTGTTTGGAATACATAGCTGATAAGAAGAAAAATTTATCGGTATTTCATGATCAAAAAGGATTTGAAATTCTATTACCCAACGTGAGGATAGTTTCGAATGAGATTTTAAGACTAAATAATTATATAATACAATTTAAAGAAACTTTAGGACATTCTCTAGGGTCAGTTTCTTTTTGGGTGAACGATATGTTTTTTGGAGGGGATGTATTGATTAAAGATACCAAAACTGTGACTAAATTGCCTGGAGGCGAAAAAAAACAACTTAAAGATACGCTATGTGAACTTAGTGAATTATTCGGTAATAGGAATATGGTGGTCTATCCAGGACATGGGGAAATATTTAGATTTAATGAGATTGATTTTAGTAAAGTAATATGAAAAAAATTGTAATAATAGGTACTGGTGCTGTTGCAGCAGAGTTGACCTCATATATAGAAGATAATAATAAACACACCTGTTCTGAATCTCAGATTGAGTTGTTGGGTTATATCGATTATGAATATAACATTGAAAAGTATTGGAAAAAATACCAACTCCAAAATCCAGTACTTGGAGATATAGATAATTATAACTTTGGAAGTGAAATTGAAGTTTTGATTGGGATATCAGATATCAAATTCAGGAATGAAATTATTTCTAAATTAGAATCCAAAGGAGTTGTTTTTTGTCAATTTATTCACCATTCAGTAATTATACCCAAAACGATTGAGTTAGGCAAAGGGAATATTATTTATCCATTTTGCATCATTGGTCCCAATACAAAAATGGGTGATTTTAATATGGTAACTTCTTATAGTTTTATAAGTCATGATTGTGTCATTGGTAATGGGAATTTTTTTTCAACAGCTGGAATCGCGGGTAGGGTTTCAATTGGAGATGATAATTTTTTTGGTATCCGTTCTACAGTAATACCTCACGTCACTATTGGGAATCAAAATTTGATACAGTCAGGAATGGTAATTGATAAATCTATTAAAGATGAAACGACAGTTTTTTACCGATATAAAGAAAGTATAATAGCAATACCAAAATAAAATGTATCAAGAACATTTACCACTGGTAACAATTATTTGCACATCATATAATCATGAAAATTATATTAAAAAATGTTTGGATGGGTTTATCATGCAACAAACCAGTTTTTCTTTTGAGATAATTGTTCATGATGATGCTTCTACGGATTCTACTCAACAAATAGTTAAAGAATACGAAAAAAAATATCCTCATTTATTTAACAATATATATCAAACTGAGAATCAATTTTCTAAAAGAGAGGTGAATATTTGGTCAGATATTATTTTTCCTAAATCTAAAGGTAAGTATATCGCACTTTGCGAAGGCGATGACTACTGGACTGATCCCTACAAACTTCAAAAACAAGTTGATTTTTTAGTACAAAATGAAGATTATGCTCTTACACTCCACCATAGAGAAAGATTATTTAATAATAGTTTTACTTTTGAAAAATGCAGTAAAAACTCTATATTCTCACAGTGTATGGTTTTTAAAAATTTTAAATTAGATGATTTTTATATCAGTAATTTAAAAAGCATTATCTATGGTGATGCATTTCTTTATTACAAATTACTTTCTTTAGGAAAATGCAAAATCCTTGATTTTAACGGTGCTGTATATAGAGTCCATGAAGGTGGAATTCATTCGGGCTTGTCTAGATTAGTTGCTATTAAAACAAATTTAGAGGCATTAATTAAAATAAAAAAGTATCATAATGATTTAAAAAACAAATCCATTGTCAGTTTAATTGAAAATGAAATTACTAAATCGTATATTGTGCTAATGCAAATTCATTTGAAAAATTTAAATGTATTACAATTTGTTAAAGTATATTTGCAATCATTTTCAAATATTTCAGTAGTAAATTATTGGAATATTATTAAAAATAAATTTAGTAAAAGTGCAAAAAGTCCAAAACCCTAAAAAATTATTATATATCACTAACGGAATTTCAGGTTCTGGTGGTTTGGAAAGGGTTTTATCTATTAAAACGGATTATTTGCAAAGAATTTATGGATATTCAATCACTATTCTAACTTTAAATGAATTTGATGCCTCTAATTTTTTTGAATTTAATGCTCAAATAGAAGTAGTTTCAATGAAAGTTGAAGGAAATCCTTTAAAGTATATTTATCACTATATAAAAAATATTAAAAAAAATGTAAACGAGATCAATCCTGATTTAATTTGTGTTTGCGATGACGGATTAAAAGGTTTTTTTATACCAACTATACTACGTAAAAAATATCCAATTATCTATGAAAGACATGTTTCAAAAATAATTGAATTAGGAGAAAACCCGAATTTTGTTAAAAAGGCTATTACTAATTTAAAGTTCTTTTTGATGAATAAATTAGCAAAAACGTTCACTAAATTTATTGTATTAACTGAGGATAATAAAAAAGAGTGGCAACTCGATACTATTGAAGTTATTCCAAATCCATTAAGTTTTTATCCTGAAGATTCTTCTTCACTTGATAAAAAAAATGTTCTGGCCGTTGGCAAGCAGTCCTATCAAAAAGGATATGATAGATTGCTAAATGTTTGGAGTATCGTTCAAAAAGAATATCCAGATTGGGAATTAAATATTTATGGTACAATACATCCTGAAAATAAATATAAAAAAATAGCTGAAAATTTGAAGATTGAAAATAGTGTAAATTTTTTCCCTGCAAATAAAAATATTGAAGAAATATATTTAAACAGTAGCATCTATGTAATGTCGTCTCGGTTTGAAGGTTTTGGAATGGTCTTGATTGAAGCTATGGCATGCGGAGTTCCTTGTGTAACTTTTGATTGTCCTTATGGACCATCAAATATTGTTCAAAATGATGTGGATGGTTTTGTAATTGAAAATGGAAATATTGAAAAACTTGCTTTTGCATTAATTGAATTAATTAGTAATGAATCAAAAAGATTGAAATTTGGAAAAAATGCCAAAATAAATTCTAAAAAATATTTACCAGAAAATATAATGTCTATTTGGAATAATTTATTCAAAGCATATTTATGAGGAGTTATTTTTTTGATCCAACATACTACTATAAGGTTTATTTCTATATATTATTGATTGCAGTTTTATTTACAATCATGTATTATATAAAAAATGAATTTTCCAATTTATCTAGAGAGGCATTTTCTAAAATTGTAGGTTACCCATTTCTATTTCTAGTTACCTTTCTTATCGCTTTTAAACCAATTTATTTCTTATCAGGCGATATTTGGGGTTATATCAATCGATTTGAAAATTCTAAAACACAATTCTATTTTGATTGGACTCAAAGTGAAAAATTTTTCGGATATTTTACCTATTCCTGCTCAAAGGTTATGATTGCAGAGTTTTATTTTGCAATAATGGGTTGTATCTATGTTTTATGTATTTATTTTGCGTGTTTAAATTGGTTTAAAAAAAATTGGTTCTTTCCTTTTATAATGTTAGTTTGCTCCTTTGAATTTATTAATTATGCCAATAATGGTATAAGAAATGGTTTAGGGACTTCTATTTTTTTATTTGGAATGAGTAGAAATAATATTTATTGGAAATATTTTATTTTTTACATTGCAATGGGAGTTCATAAATCTTTGTTTTTGCCAATGTTTGGTTATACATTAACTTATTTAAATAAAAATTCTATTAATTATATTGTTTTTTGGTTTATAACTATTCCTTTATCATTAACAAATGGTGAATATTTTGAAGCAAAACTACAAGAATATTATCCCGATGAAAAGTTAAATGAATATTTTCAAGGTTATTATGATGATATGTTTGCTGCGACAGGTTTTAGGTGGGATTTCGTTGCCTATAGTTTTTTAGGTGTTTTTTTAGGTTGGTATTACATCTATTATTTAAAATTTAAAGATGTTATTTATTCAAAAATATATAACACTTATTTGTTTGTAAACGGAACTTGGATATTAATTATTGGGGTGTCCTATACCAATCGATTTGCCTATTTATCATGGTTTTTTCTTGGAATAGTTATAACATACCCAATAGTAAAACAAAATAATTTAATTACTAGACAAAATCACTTTTACATAGCTGTATTAACAATTTTTGCAGGTTTTTGTTTTTTTAAAAATAGAGGTATTTTATGATGAATAAAAATTTAATAAGTGTAATAGTTCCATTATACAATGGAGAAAAATATTTAAAAAAATGTATCAATTCTGTAATTAATCAAAGTTATCAAAACTGGGAACTAATAATTGTAAATGATTGTAGTACAGATCATTCTGAAAAAATTATTAATGATTTTATCAATAAAGATTCCAGAATTAAGATTATAAATAAAGAAAAAAATGAGAAAACATTGTTAGCTCGAATTGATGGAATTAAAATTGCAAAAGGAGAATTTATTACATTTTTAGATTCAGATGATTGGTTTCATAAAAACGCACTTCACTCTTTAATTGATAATATTTTAACAACTAAAGCAGATATTGTATGTGCTAGTTGGAAAAGAGTTTTTGATAATTATGGAATTATTTCCACTAAAAAAACAAATTTTTATATTAATAAACTAATAGAAGGTGTATATAATACAGAAAATTTTAATCATGATTTTAAATTTTCTCTTTTCGCAATACATGGCATACCAATAGTTAATTGGGCAAAACTATATAATAAAAATTTGTTTAATAATATAAATGAAATTAATTTTCCCAAAATGAAAAAGGGAGAGGATTTATATTTGAATTTAATTATTTTCCCAAAAGTTACTAATATCTCATTTATAAAAAATCTTACATACTTTTACAAAGATGGTGGTATTTCTCATAAAATAACTCAAAATTATCTAGAGGATATTGAAAAATTATATTTATTAAGAAAACAAATTCTTCAAAATTCACCCTTAAAGACTCAAGCATTTCAATATATTTTTAACGAAATTGCAAATGTATTTTTTTATTACTTAATAGATTGTGTTTATATTGGTCAATTTACTATTAATGATATTAAAAACAAATATCTTGAATTTAATAATAACATTTCCTATCAAGATTTTATTGGAAATATTAATAAAAATAAAATTTTATACCAAGATTTTTTTGAATCTCTAGAAAATAATAATTTTGAAAAAGCGTATGAAATTATTCAAAATAAAATTAAAGAATTTAGATTTAAAAGAGGAATAAGAAGCTTTATAGGAAATCTTTTATTAAAATTTTAAACAGATGAAAACACTTACTGTCTTTACTCCTACATTTAATAGATCCTATTGTTTAGACATATTATACAAAAGTCTTTGCAATCAAACCAATAAAGATTTTATTTGGATGGTAATAGATGACGGCTCCTCTGATGGTACCAAAGAGTTAATTCAATCATGGAAAGATGAGAATATAATAGAAATTGAATATATCTTTAAAAAAAACGGAGGTATGCATACGGGGCATAATACTGCCTATAATCATATCAAAACACCTATAAATACTTGTATTGATTCTGATGATTTTATGCCCAATAATGCTGTAGAACTTATTGTAAATCAATGGAATAAAATAAAAAACGATGTTGACTCAAAGAAAATAGCAGGAATAGTTGGCTTAGATATTTTTAAATCGGGCGAAATTGTTGGTTCTAGTTTTCCAAACGATTTTGAATTTTCAACTTTGACCGATATTTATGAAAAACACCAAATAAAAGGTGATAAAAAACTAGTATTGAGGACAGAAGTAGTTAAAAAATATCCATTATACCCAACTTTTGAAGGCGAAAAGTTTGTGCCATTAGGTATTTTATATTTATTGATTGATCAAAATTATACATTATCTTGTCTAAACGAACCTCTTTGTGTTGTAGAATATATGCCCGATGGTTCGTCAATGAATATTTTCAAACAATATAAAAAAAATCCAAAAGGTTTTAGATATTCTAGATATATTGAATTGAAATGCTATAAAAGTATTAAAACCAAAATAATAAAAATTCTGCATCTAATTTCTTCAACTTTATTTATTGGAGATAGAAATTTTTTCAAAAATAATCCCGAAAGGATTTTAACTTTTGTACTTTTGCCACTTGGAATTTTATTCCATTTTTACATAATAACCAAAATAAAAAAATGAATTATGTTTAATAAAAATTCAATATTATTTGATGATTTATACCGATATACTGGCACTAAAAGTTGGTTTTTGTTTTTTAGATATTTCTTTTTTACACCAGGATATAGATATTTAGTTTTTTGGAGATTTACTAAAGGTGCTCATACATTATTAGGTAGATTATTTTGGAAAATGTTAATGCGACAATGTGGTTTGAGAACAGGGATACAAATTCCAGAAGGTACCGAAGTAGAAAAAGGATTTAAAATTGGACATTTCGGAATGATATTGATGGGACATGAAGTAAAATGTGGAAAAAATTTTAATATTAGTCAAGGTTGTTCCATTGGTCAAGGAGTTGGTAAAAAAAACGGGCAACCAACTTTTGGAGATAATGTTTGTGTTCAACCCAATTCTGTAATTGTTGGAAATATTAAAATAGGCAGCAATGTCGTAATAGCTCCTTTATCTTATGTTGATTTTGATGTTCCAGATCATTCAATAGTTATTGGAAATCCAGCAAAAATAATACCCAGACAAAACGCTTCAGATATGCTAATTGTTTATGCTTGTAAAGATTAATAATGAAAGTATTACATCTAATAAACAACCTTGCCACCGGGGGTGCAGAAAAATTGATTTTAGAGACGATACCTTTACAAAATCAAGCTGGTATTTCAAGTGATTTATTGTTGTTAAATGGAAACAGTCAACCCTTTTTAGAAGAGTTAAGAAAACAAAATTGTTGCCAAATTTTTTCTTTAGGTAAGGGTAGCGTTTATAATCCATTTCTTATTTTTAAAATAATTCCCTATTTAAAAAAATACGATATTATTCATGTGCATTTATTCCCATCACTATATTTTGCTGCTATAGCAAAAACACTTTCATTTTCAAATTGTAAATTAATTTTCACAGAGCATAGCACTTCCAATAAAAGAATTCGAAATACTTTCTATAGTCAACTGGATAGAATTTTTTACAAACCCTATTCCAAAATCATTACTATTTCTGATAAAGTCGATACACTAATAAAGAATCATCTAAAATCCAAAAATGATAAGTTTCAATTGATTCAAAATGGAGTAAATATTCAAAAAATAAATGATGCTAATTCAATCGATTTTCCTTTCTTGCCCAATAGAGAAAAATACAAAATTCTATTGCAAGTGTCTTCCTTTCAATATCCAAAAGATCAAAAAACAGTTATAAAATCTCTAAAATTATTACCCAATAATGTGATACTTTTTTTAGTTGGTGTTGGAGAATTAAAATTAGAGTGTGAAGATTTTGTAAAACAAGAAAATCTTTTCAATCGAGTTTTTTTTCTTGGTCAACGAATGGATGTTCCAAACCTTTTAAAATCAGTTGATATTGTTGTTTTATCGTCTCATTATGAAGGACTTTCTCTCTCAAGTATTGAAGGAATGGCTTCAGGAAAACCATTTGTAGCTACAAATGTTCAAGGTCTTAAAGAAGTAGTAATTGAGGCAGGACTTTTATTTGAAAAAAATGATGATTTGGAGTTGTCAAAACACATTTTGAATCTTCTAAATAATACTGAATATTATCAGTCTGTTGTTGAAAAATGTAGAATAAGAGCTAATTCTTATGATATCAATAACACTGTTAAACAAACAATTGTATTGTATAATCAAGTAAATCATGAAAAATAATAATCTCGATATTATCCAAATTTATAGAGGAATTGCAGCTTTGATGGTTGTTTTTTTTCATTTTTGGATTCACATGTCGCATTTTTTTAATGATGATTTTATTGGCATTAGAAAAATAACTTCAATAGGTTCTTATGGAGTTGATTTTTTCTTTGTTCTGTCAGGTTTTATTATCAGCTATTCCTATGTTAATAAAGATATTACTATTAAAAAATATCTATCAAATAGATATTTACGTATTTATCTTCCCTATATTCCTCTTGGAGTTGTTTTTGCTTTTGGTTATACTTTTTTTCCAAATTTATCTTTTGTAGGTGTAAATTTTAGTTGGTTTGCAACGCTCACTTTGATTCCAATAGGAGTAACATCACTAGTAGTAGCTTGGTCTTTAATGCACGAAATTTTATTTTATTTTATTTTCATAATCGCAATTATTAATTATAAAAAATATAATTATTTTTTAATAATTTGGAGCATCTTTATTCTAATCTACAATCTTTCTGATTTCAAAATAAATGTTTATGAAGTAGATTTTTTTATAAGCAAAATATTGCATTTATATAATTTTGAGTTTATGCTTGGATACATTTGCTTTTTATCAATTGATTATTTCAAAAATAAAAAATTAGCCGTTTTCTTTGCCTTTGTTTTTTTAATTTCTTTTTTATGGATATATTTTAATTTTGATGAAAAAATTATTTTAAAAGTTTTATATTCTATATTTAGTTTTTGGTTAATTATTATTGCCTATCAAAACAGAAATTTTACGTTTTCAAAAAATAATTTTTTTATGATTATGGGAAATTTTTCCTATTCATTATATCTATTGCATGTTCCATTTCAGATTGTGTTTTTTAGACTATTTCCACATGTTAATATGTGGATAACTTTCGTTGTCGGAATTTTATTAACACTTGGTTGCAGTTATATTTATAGCCAAATATTTGAAAAGAAATTATTTTATTTTATCAAATCAAAATTGAAAATTTAAAGTGAATAAAAAACCGAAAATATTATTTATAGTTACAA
>Ga0316608_1000320_pt1 | contig 23858 bp, 11 predicted proteins | sample MIS2016152B_MG_FD_207673 | JGI IMG/M metagenome (GOLD analysis project Ga0316608, IMG submission 207673) | Microbial mat bacterial communities from Middle Island sinkhole, Lake Huron, Michigan, United States - MIS.2016.152B | ecosystem: Environmental > Aquatic > Freshwater > Lake > Sediment...
TTTCAATTTTTGAAAATCCTTCAAAAAGAAAGTTGAAAATTTTTGTCCAGTTATATTGTTTTTGCTTTGTATTGATTTCTTTAGGAATCTCTTTTTTTTCGACTGTTTTATTTTCAGTAATATCTGTTTCTTCTTCAATAAGTTTCGGAAAAATCTTATCAAACTGGTCTTTAATTCTAAATTTTAAATCTTCAATGTTTTTAAATGGTGTGTAAAAATGACCTAAATTACCAACATAAGATTTAAAATTGAGTAAACTCATTATGCTTTCGTTTATTGAACCGGTGTTAATTTCGGCATCTTTAAAAAACACATAAATATATTGCGGTTTGTTTCCGGCTTTAAAGGCATTATATGCAATATCAAATTCTTCGTGTGTGTATTTTCCTGCTTTAGTAAAAAACATACTTATAAAAATATCACACTGTAAAATCGCATTATTGTATTCGTCTTGTAAACGAGTTTTTGACATTGAATCAATAAAATCTTCCCAAATTATTAAATCAATAAATAATCCTTTGTCTATGTATTTCTTGTTTTCACGTCCTATTAAAATCTCTAATTGATTTCGTTCTTCTGCTAATTCTGATGATGATGCAAGAAATATTTTGATTTTTTTCATAAAAATTCAATTTTTAATGCGTAATATTTTTGGAAAAGTATATTTATAGAATCAAAAAAATTATTAAAACATTCCAAAACATCAATATTTACAAGAGAAAGTCGTAATAAATTGAATAAAATTTAATTATGCTTGATTTACAAAAGTAAAAAATCAAATTTTAATTACAAATTTTAAAATAGAAATAATTTTGTAAATTAAGATAAAATTTATTACGTTTGTGTTTCATTACCCAAAGGGCATTTGTACCGGTTGCCCGCAATACCGTAATTGCCGAACGCATTCATCGAAATGCGTTTTTTATTTTATAGCTGCACTATATTCAAAATAACGGTTCTTGTATTTGTTTCTGTCTGTTTTGTCTATACAAAAAGCTGTAATTATTAAAACGTCTGAACTTATTGGTTTTAAAACTATCATAAAATCCATTTCCTGAAACCAGTAATAGTCTTTCAATATTTCGTATTCGTCTTTGAATTTGAAAAATTTTACAATTCAACAACCTTAGTGCTTTCTTCGCCAAACTGGCTGATTACTCTTATAGCTATTTTATGTATGCCTGATTTTTTGGTTATCGGGTGCGAAATGTGTCCGTAAACACGAGCGAAAGCTTCTTCTTCGATTTCTATTTTCAAAGTTTTTTCGGCACTTTCTTTTGCTTTCTGTTTCGATAATTCTGATAATCCTTTTTTCCATTTGTCGAATTCGTCTTTTGTTCCGCCACAGAAAAATATTTGTTTTACTACAAAATTGCTTCCATCGTAATCGTCGTCTAACATCCAGTAAGCTATATCTGCCACATCACGTTCTTTTACAAGGTCTTTGATTGGGTCGTAAATGTCTAAACCAATGATTTCAACCTGATAATTATCTTTGCTTTTGATAATTTTTATTTCGGGTTCGCCAATGGTTACAAACGAAGCTGCTTTTTTGTCTTTTTTCAGTAATCCTTCCTGCAATAAATCGTCGTGGATGCGGACTTTTGTAACTTCAAAATTGCCAAAACTTGTGGTTTCGGTGCTGTTACTAATGTTACTTTCGAAACTGAAACCAAGAATTAATAACCAATCGGCATTTCCTCGCTGACGACATTCTTTTACTGCTTCCGAAACTGCTTGTTTGCTTACAGTTCCGAATTTTGGACCTATATGAATAAATGCTTTTCGTTCGCCTTGTGCTGCGTTGTAAAATCCTTCGGCATGAAGGTATGAACTTGCAAGTTTATCAATTCGGATAAAAACTGCCTGCTCGTTTTTGATACCGTTTTTTATTCCGGCTGATTTGAGATGTTCAAAAATGCGGTCTTCGAAATTTTCGGTTTCGGTATCGTCTTTCGATAGTTGTTCAATTTCTTCGGGCGAAACAGGATTGAAATTCTGCAAAGTTTCGAATGTAAACGGACCTGAAACGCGGAAACGTTTTTTGTCTTCGTAAGGTTTATCAAACAAAGTTTCGGTTTCGGGTGGTTCGTCGTTTGCCAGCGATTTTAAAGTTACATGCGGAACTTCTTCGTAAACAAAGCCTTGACGAATATCGTTTTCGTGCTGATTATCGGGTTTCAGAGTTATTTTTTTTGTGATTTTACCGTTTTTTTCCGAAACTTCTGCATTTACATTGCTATACAAATGAAAATATGGAAATGTAGCTGTTGCCAGACGGGTTTTGGCAATATTTAATGCAATACGGCTTGTATCAATAGTAATCCATCTGCGTCCCCATTGTTCTGCAACAAAAGCTGTTGTACCGCTTCCACAGGTAGGGTCCAATACCAAATCGCCTGGGTCGGTGGTCATTAAAATGCAACGTTGGATGACTTCTTTATTTGTTTGAACAACATAATCCTTTGAAAATTCTGGTGAAGTATCATTCCATGTTGTTGTTAATTGTTTTAAAGGAAAATCATCAAGATAAAATTTATATCTTAACGCACTATCTCCTTCTAAAAAACGGTCTAATTTTTCTAATTTTTTTAAACCTTCAAAACCTGTTGTCCAATGTCGAGTTGAAGGGATTAAATATTTTTTATCTCTAAAAAAATAAGGTTCATTATAACCTGCCCCTGATGAATGCAAAGGAAGTGATGCAAATATCTTAACCTCGTTAGGTAACAATTTTGGATTTATTTTTTCTTCAAATGTTAATTTTCTAATATTTCCATTTTTTTCTTCTACGTATTGAAATGATTCATCATCAATTGGATTTTTAAAATGATAAAGCATTCTAAATTTTTTAAGTTCATTGTTTTTTGAATACCAAATTATATAATCAGAGACTCTTCTTAAATCAGATGAACTATTTCCACTTGTGTGAAAAGTTATTAATTTTACAAAATTCTCACTACCAAAAACTTCATCCATTAAGCACCGCACCAGATGAACATTTTCGTCTGAAATCTGAACAAAGCATGAGCCGCTTTCGGTAAGTAATTGTTTGGCTATAAGTAATCTATCACGTAAGTAACTTAAATACGAATGTATTCCAAGTTCCCAAGTATCGCGAAATGCTTTTATTTGTTCGGGTTCACCTGTAATATGTTCGTCGTTACCGTCTTTAACATCGCGGTTGTTGAGTTTCATTTGCCAGTTGCTACCGTATTTTATTCCGTAAGGCGGGTCAAAATAAATGGTCTGGACTTTACCCGACATTCCTTCGCGTTCGAGTAACGAAGCCATAACCAATAAGCTGTCGCCTTGTATAATACGGTTTGTCCAGCCGTCTTCGTGAGTATAATATCCGGGAATTTTATCAAATTCGTCAATTTCGAGAGCATTTCCAAAAAGTTGGTTTGCAGAAAAAAGGTCGAGTTGCTGTTGTTTTTTCTTTTCTTCAACAAGCCGATAAAATTGCTGTATAAGTTTTTCGGGTGCAATATGTTCGTGTCGGTAAAGTGAACGAATATCAATTTTAAGCAAATTGTCCAAATCGTCAAAACCATATTTCCCGAGCCAGAAAAGTTCGGGGTCTTGTCCACGATGCACAACCGGATTTTTAGGATATTCTGCCCCGTTTTTATCAATTACTTTAGGGTTTGCCTGTTCGTATCCGGCTTCTTCGGTCGAAGGTGTATGTTTACGTTTTTCGTTATTGTGCTTAATTGAATTTATTTCCATTGATGTTAGTTTTTAGTTGTTTGTCTTTAGTCATTAGACTTGATTGTAAGTTTTAATTTTTTAGTTTTTTTATTTCATTATCAAAATCAGATATATAATTTTTATCCTGAACTACACGGTATTTTTCAAATTCGTTTTCAGCTTTTATTTTTGCTTCGAAATGAGAAATTGCTCCTTTATTTGTTAAAATAGGGTAATTTGAAAGGTCTAAAAATTTATTTAAGAATTCAACCCAGTCTTTCATAAACATAAGTTGTTGTCTTGCAGCGTTATTTTCAGCTAAATCCAAATATGCAGAAACTATTCTGTTAAGTTCTTTAACATGTTCTTCGTTCAGATAATTTTTAGCTACCGAAACATCAGATTTTAAAATTTTCCCGTCAGGTGCTTGTTTCCAAGTTTTCAAGCCCATGAATATTTTAGTAGCATCGGCTTCGGTGTAAATAATTTCAGCAGCAGTTTTTCCGGTAATTGCCCAATGGAGTTTGTTTTGAACCGAAGCAAAAAATTGTTTTGTCGTTTCGGCATCTTTTGAATAATCGGCTGCAATAGCATAAATATCAGTAATTTTCTGATAAAAACGGCGTTCGCTTGCACGAATTTCGCGTATGCGTTCCAAAAGTTCATCAAAATAATCTTTCCCAAAAGGTTTTCCGTTTTTTAGCATTTCATCGTTCAAAACAAAACCTTTGATAATAAATTCTTTCAATGTATTAGTTGCCCAAATTCTGAATTGAGTTGCTTCTTTAGAGTTAACTCTGTAACCTACAGCAATTATGGCATCGAGATTGTAAAATTCGACTTCTCTTGAAACATCTCTCGAACCTTCTTTTTGAACTATCCGGATTTTCCGGATAGTTGCTTCACGTTGTAATTCATTAGTTTTGAATAAATTCTGCAAATGTTCGTTGATAGTGCGAACATCGACACCAAACAATTCTGCCATTGCTTTTTGTGTAAGCCAGAAATTTTCGTCCTGAAAAATTACACTTACTGAAACTTTTCCTGTATCGTTTTGATATAAAATTATTTTGTTTTGCATAAAAAAAATTAAAATATTAAATTGAATTTTGAATTTTTTGGATAACTTTGCAGTGGTCTTTACCTGATGTAAGGAACGAGCAAAGGTTTCAAACGCTGTACCAGTTAATCAGCGTTTTTCTTTCTTCTTATATAATAAATTTCAAAATCCATTTTCCAAAAAAATTTAATTTACAGAATTTAATTTTTCAAGTAATTCGTTTTTTATATCCCTAATTTCACCTGCAATTTCGATAAAATGCCATTCGTTATATTGATATTTTTCTTTAACAGCATTAACGGCAGGAAGCCAGCGATTTTCGACAAACCATTTTTTCTCTGCTTTTTCCTGATTCATACCTGTAATTTCAATTATCAGATTTATTGTTTTACCTGATTTGGTTTTACAAACTGCAATAAAATCAGGCAAATAATTTCTATCTTCACCATTAGAAATGTATGGAATTTTAAAATTAAGAAAAGCATTTTTAACATAACTCACAACCTGTGGCAATTCTTCAAGCGATTTTGCAGCAATCTGTTCCCACTTTTTCGTATCGGCAACTACATAATTTACATGACTTTTGGTTGTTGCGTAAACTTCTCTTGAAGTGTGCCCTGTTACATGTTTTGTACTCCCGAATTTGTTATAAAAATTGAAAACAGGTTTAATAAATTCTTGATTATTAAAATGTGGATTTATTCCTAATCTGATATTATCAACAACTTTTTTCAAATCATCATAAAAAACAAGTTTTTTATAACGGTGGTCTTGAATATTTAATAATCTGATTTTATTATTATACCAATATTTTACAATCTCTTTAAGTTGATTAAACTTAGAAAAATCAGGATTACTGTCTTCATCAGAAAAATGATATTTGATAAGTTCTTTTGTTACATTAAACAGAATATTTTGTTCACGCTTTTCAAGAATTGACGTTACCGTTAAAATTTCTTTATCAGATGAAAAAGCATTTTCCATTGTTGTTTCGGTAGGAAATTTTGAACCATCAATTTCGTAATCATCAATATTTGTAAAATCAAATTTTAATTCAGTATTCGGAATTTCAACTCTGTAACCATCAACATTAGGAAATTCAATTTCAAATTGTTTTTCACGTTCTGATAAGGCAAAAATTCTTTTAAAATCAACAGGCGTAGTTGTTTGAGTTTTACCCGATTTAAACATAGTAAAAGGTATTCCTATGATATGAGCATATTCGGGTGGATATTTATAATCAACAATTTTACGTTTATCGTCAGTCGGATTTCCTTCTTTGTCGTAACCCTGTAAAAAATATTCCTGACGGCGTAATGCTCTACCTGCAACTTGTTCGCAAAGCAACTGAGAACCAAATGCTCTGATACCCATAATATGAGTAACAGTATTTGCGTCCCAGCCTTCTGTTAACATTCCAACTGATACAACGCATCGTATATGAGCACCAAGTTTTCCGGGTCTACCAACAGTGTTTACAATTTCTCGTAAAATTTCAGAATCAGTAATTTTTTCGGCAGAACCCTGACCGTAAATTCTTGAAAATTCTTTTTTAAATTCTTCAATTTCAGTATTAAAAACTTTTTTGAACTCAGCATTTATCTGGTCTGAATTATCGAGAGCATCACTATCAATTAATAAGGTAGGAGCTTTACGTTTAGGTAAATCCATGCTATCGAAATTGGAAAATAATTCATAAGCACCTGAAATTATAGTTTTTTTGCCGGTTTCATCCTCTGCATATTCGTAACCTGCAATATATTTATAAACTTCTTTCGATACAGTTGTGTTATTGCAAACAATAATAAATACCGGAGGTGCTGTAAATAAACTTTGTGAAGTTTCACCTTTTTTTCTAATTCCCTTATCGTATTCGAGATAATGATTATAAAACTGGTCTAAAGCATTTTTAATTAATGAAGGCAATTTTGGCTTTTCTTCTAAAATAATAACACCTTCCTTTTTTGCTTCCGATTTTATTTTCTTTTGTCCTTTTTTTGGCAGTTTATCTTTTACATGTTCATATAAATTACGTAAAAATGGCATTGTAAGTTCTTGCGAATTATCACTTTCAGGAAGAAATGGAATTTTAACAAGTCCCGATTCAATCGCTTCGATTAAACCAAAATCCGAAACCACCCAAGGAAACAAAGAATAAGCATTGTATCCACTGCCTTGTAAAAAATAAGGTGTTGCACTTAAATCATATACAGAAGAAAGTTTATATTTTTTGGCAATTTCAACTAAACCTGAAAACCAGATTGCAGCTTTTGCATTTTCATCACTATCTTCATTATCTTTTGTTTTACCTTTTGAAAGAGGCAAATAACAATGGTGTGCTTCATCATTAATAATCAATAATCTGCTGAATTTTTTGAAACTGCCGAATAATCTTTTAGCAACCTGACTAAAATCTTCTTTTGCAGAGGTTTTATTACCTTCAGAATTAATTTTACCGTCAAAAGGACTACGTTTATTACCTTGTAATGCTTTAGGTTCTAATTGATGATAATTTGTTATTACAATTTTTGAATTTAAACTTAATAATAATTTCTCAAATTTCTGAGGTACTAAACTTCTTAGATGATAATAATCATTGATTTTTTGAACATCTTTTGTAGTTGTATCAACAAATAAAACAGATAATCTATCACGAATTGTTACACCGGGTGCAACAATTAGAAAATTATCTGCAAATCTTGTATCGTTTTTATATTGACGCCGATTAAAAAAATGGTATAAAATCAGACAAGCCATTACAACTGTTTTCCCTGAACCTGTTGCCATTTTGAAAGATATGCGTTGCAGATTTAATTGATTATCATTAGAAATTGCCTGAGCTTCTTTTATTTTGTTTAGAATATGCTGACCTGAATTTAATTTTTCAGCAACTTCATTTAACCAGATTGCTGTTTCAACTGCTTCACGTTGTGCAAAAAACAGTTTCTGAGTTTCATGTCTGTCTTCATTTTCAAACCAAAATAAGAGTAATTCTTTTGTAACTCCGGTAGTATTTGGATATTTGTCATTTCTCCATTTACCAACCTCCTGTCTTAAAAGATTGATTATTAACTGACCATATTGAGCTTTAAAATCATTAACTTCCCAAATTTTACTTTGAGGTCCTTGTTTTGTTGGAATTACCGGATTGTCATCAGCAAATATTCTTCGACCTTGTTTTATATCGTTATAATTAAGAGAACCATCACCTGCTGTTGCATAATGAAATTTTGGTTCTTCGTAAGGATTATTCAGAATAGGATTATTATTCATAAGTAAATTTTAAAAGCAATAAAAGTATGAATTAAAGTTACAATGAGCAAATTAATTGGTTCAAAAACAAAATAAAAAAAAGCACTTGTTTAAAAGTGTCTGATTTTACAGCATAGTCAAAAAAATATTACAAAAACCATAAATTTTTCCTTCCATATTCCGGAATATTTCAGATTGAAAATAACGATAAATTTAAGTTAATATCCTGCATAATTAATAATTTCTTCAAAACCAATTTTTTAAGTGCACATTTTTAATATAACTCAAAGTGTAAATCAAAACAAAAATAATTGTTTAAACCTGCCAAATAATTTTTTAAAAAAATATGTAAACATCATTCAATGAAAAATTTATAATTTAGTTGATTTAAAATAAAACAATTTTACCGATTGTATTATTCAATTTTATTAATTTTGCCGAATGATATAGTAGTTTTTATAAAAAATTTAAACAATTTCAATATCACTAAAATTCTGTTAATTTTACATTTAAAAAGCTCTCAATAAGTAATACAACATTATAAAAATATTACTTATTTTATAGATAATAAGAAGGTTAAAAAACTATAATTATATGATTTTTACTAGCAATACTTTATTTTATAACTTTTCTAATGAAAACAGATTACATCAACGAAATAAAAGAACTTAAAAAACAAATAGCTGTTTCGCAGGTAAAAACAGTTCTTTCTGCAAATAAAGAAATGTTGCTGCAATACTGGAAAATCGGCAGAAAATTATTGGAAATTAAAGATAATGAAACTGAAAAATTCGATATTTTTTCAAAAGCTCTGAAAAAAGAATTTCCCAAACTTAAATGCTTTTCTGTAATAAATTTAAAATATATGCAGAAATTTTCATCATGTTATCAACCTCAAATAATACAGCTTTTTACAGAATTTAAAAACAAATTTTCAAATAATCAATCAGAAAAACAACCTTTAGCACTTCTCCAAAACTTTGAAAAACAATACAAAGAGCTTTCAAAACAATCTGATATACAAATTACTGATGAGGAATTTTTTAAATCTCCGATTGCAAGTTTATCGTGGCAACACCATTTGATGATAATGAAAAAACTCAAAGATTATCCTCGCATTTTTTGGTATATCTTAAACACTATTGAACATGGTAACAGTCATAATATCTTGGGAATGCAAATAGAAGCAGGTGTTTTTGAAAATTTTGTCAAAAATAAAAAGCTAAAACCATTTGAAAATTCGATACCTCCGTCAAAATCGGATTTTGCAAATTATTTGTTAAAAGACCCTTATATTTTCGATTTTGCACAGGCAAAAGATAGTGCAGACCAAAGAGACATTCGAGAACAAATTGAAAAACATGTAACCGATTATTTATTGGACTTAAATCAGGGGTTTGCCTATGCAGGTAAAAATGTGCATATTGAAATTGGTTCGTCCGATTTTTATATTGATTTGCTTTTTTATCATTACAAATTACGATGTTTTGTTATAGTTGTAATTAATACAAAGGAATTTGACCCTGGAGATACTGGAAAGTTAAATTTCTTTATGAATGTGGTAAACGATAAAATCAAAACCGAAAACGACAATAATTCAATAGGAATAATTATGTGCAAAAGCAAAAATGAAGCTGTTGTTGAATTATCACTTGCCGGATTTAAACAACCTGCAGGTGTTGTTGAATATGAATTAAGTAAAGTTATTCCCGAAGAACTAAAATCGCATCTGCCAAGTATCGAAGAGATTGAAAAGGAATTGGAGGATTTATAAAAATGTAAGGCAGTGTAATTTTTAATACAATTTCTCTTCCAACATACTTTTCCAAATAATAAATCCTTTTCTATCATCAGAATAGTCGTGGACAATTCGTCTGAAATTATCGGGTTGGTTTTCAATAAAAAACTGACGACCTTGATTTTTAATTGTATTTAAATCACAATCAATCTGTTTAATTTTTTCTTTCAATTCGTTAACTTCCTTTTTAATGTGCCAGATATATGTCGCTTCTTCTGTATCTAATGTTTCTAAAACAATATGATATTGATAATTACCTTCCAACAGAAAAATAAATGAAAAAGGTTGAAGTACAAATCTAATTTTAAGAATTGAACCACAATGGTTTTCTGATAAATATCTTAATTGCCTGTAATGCTTTGTTGTTTTGTTTTTTAATATTTCGTCAATAAGTTCACTTTCCGAAGTATATAAATTATTGCCTGATTGAAATTCTGAAATATTTAAAGCATTTTTACTTAATTTTATCTTACTTTTGCCTTTAAAAATATTGTATTCGATAAAATTAAATTTCATTCCTTCAATTAACTCTTTATCAATATTTTCAATTTCATTGCAATTTGCATTTTGAGATAACACTTTGCCGTATTTTATTTCTGTAAAAATATCTACATTTAAATGATTTGATTTGTAATATTTTGCAAAATATGGTTTTAGAACTTCAAATTCAGGTCTTATTGCATCATTTTCAATTTCATAAGTCAATTCGATGTTAATCGGGAGTTTGTATTTGAATGTAATAAGCCCATATCTGAAATCAAGGTCTTCAATTTTAACTTTTATTTTTTCCTCAATTGTATATAAATCTTTTGTAAACTCTTCATTTAGTTCATTATCATCAAATAAAACAGCTTGTTTTTCTAATTTTCTGTAATAAACATTTTTTTTCAAAAATAATTTATGTAAATATTCTGTTTTAATATCATGATAATCATAAATAACAGGAGCGATTTCTGAACGTTGAACTCTACCAATATATTGAATTATTTTACCTTTAAAAGAAAAAGGATAAACTAAAAACAGATTTGCGACATTTTGTAAATCAGAACCTTCACCAAAAAATTGACCGGTTGTAATTAGAACCTGATATTCCCCGTTTTTAAGAACATTCCATTTGTCATTTCTGCTTTTATTACTATCTTCTCCTGAAAGAGTAATAACTTCATAATTCAGTTTAAGATACAATGATAATGTTTGAATATGTTCAATCCTTTCAGTAATTATTACAGCTTTTTTGCCGGAATTTAATACAGAATAAACATCTTTTAAAATCAATTCGTTTCTTTTTGTGTCATGTATAAGTACTTTCGATAAGTCTTCGAATTGATTAATTTTCGAATTGAACGGAAAATAAAATTCAGTTTCACGAATAATTATTTTTGCATGTTTATTTGGCTCTATTTCATTTAGTTTAATCTCACTTATTATATCACCTAAATAGATAAAAATCAATTTTGTATCATTATTTTTTCTGAAAGGAGTTGCAGTTAGTCCGTATTGATAAAAAGTTGATAATTTGGAAATTACATTACGAAAAGACTGAGCAGGTACATGATGACATTCATCAATAATAATAATTCCAAAAGATTTAGAAAAAGTTTTAAATTCTTCTGTTTCAACTTTTTTTGCTAATGTTTGAAACATAGCAATTGTAATTTGTTTCCCAATTTTTGTTTTTCCTTCTCCAAAAATACCAATCTCTCTCTTAGGAATACCTAAAAATGTTTCTATTCTTTCAATCCACTGTTCTGCAATTTGTTTTCGATGAACAACGATTAAAGCAGGTTGATTTTTATTTGCAATTATTTTCAACCCAATAACAGTTTTCCCTGAACCGGGTGGAGCTACGATAATTCCAAATTCTTTTTTGTCAATAATTTCAAAAGTACTTTGCTGATAATCTTTTAATTGTGCGTTAAAAGAATAATTAACTTCATCTAATTTTTTTCTGTCATCGCTAAATTCGTATTCTATTTTATTGCTTTTACAAAAGCGGATTATTTGTCCAATCATTCCTCTTGGTATAACGAAATAATTTTCAGACTCTTCGAAAAGTTTAAAATACTTTTCCATTTCCCATGTGTTTTTACCCATTTTTTTCTTGATAATGTATTCACTATTAACAAAATTCAATTCGTCTTTCAGAAAATGAATTAATTTTGTGTTAGCAGTTCTTTTTTGAATAAATACATTATTTGAAAGTCTTATTTTTAGAGTATTATCATCTAAATTTTCATTTGAATTTTCAATATTCGAAATCGGATAATCCATGTTTTCATCTTTTAACAAGGATTGATAAATTGAATTTAATTTTTCTACCGAAATTTTTTGGATTTCTTCAAGATATTTCCATTGGTCTTTAAATGGTTGACCTGTTTTGACATCAATAAAACAGCTGTTTCCCTCCAATAAACATTTTTTAAACAAAGGTAAAGCTATCAAATTTCCAAAACCTTTACCTGAATGATAATCTTGATTAGGGAAAAGTCTGTCGAAGCTACTGCTTTTATCCAAAACAGAAATTACTTTTGATTTTTGTAATAATGCAATTATTATCTTCCGACTTTTTTCAGCAGGATAAGGTTCTTCAAAGAAAATCCATACATGTCCACCGTTTCCTGAACGAGAACGCTCCAAATGAGCAGGGATTTCATACTCTATACATTTATCTACTAACGAATTACATTCGTTTAACCAGTTTTGTTCGTCAAAATCAGCCGCAATAAACCACGAAGTATTGTCTTTCAGAAGTGGATAAATTCCTATAAGTTTTTCACCACTAAGATGTTTAAAAATTTCGTCATCTGTAAGAGGCAAATAGCTATTATTTTCGCTTTTATTTATTTTGCTTAAACTATAAAAATACGGGTCATAAACTTTTGCAGGCATATAACCACTTTTGTTTCCTTTTTCCCAACGAATTGCAAAAACATCTTCTCTTCCTTTGAAGATGTTTCGGAAAATATTGATTTTATGTTGTAGAATTTCTTGCAATATGTAATAACTTGACTAAATTATTCTTTTTTTACTAACTCCCAAACCCCGTTTTTAGTTGAACCTTTGCGTTTTAATAATCCTTTGGCTTTTAGATTTTCGAGATGATATTTTATGCCGTTTTCAGTAATATTTCCAATTTCTTGTGCAAGTTTTTTTCTTGTAATTTTTGGATTTTTCTTAATAGTATTAATAATCATTAATTCTATTTCTGATAATTTTTCTTGGGTAGTTTCTTGGGTAGTTTCTTGGGTAGTTTCTTGGGTAGTTCGCCAAAAAATAACTAAAAAACCTGATTTTAATACCTGAAATTCAACTTTTTTATTAGATTTTCTGCATTCATTTTCTATACGTTTTAAACCTGAACCCAATTTTTCAATATCTTTTGTTTTATACAGAATTTCAGCAATTAACGGATTTCTCAGATATGACCTTTCGTTGCCGTTTATGAAATCTTCCGGAGTTAAACCTTCGGGAAAACTGCCCGGATTGTAAATTTCAATTCGGTTTTTGAATATTGCAATTTCATTTCCTTTAGGATTTGTAAAATCTCTATGGCAGAATGAGTTAATAATTGCTTCACGCAAAGCTGTAAGAGGAATTTCGGGAATTTCAGTTCTTTGAAAACCTGTTATTTCTACTTTCCAGTTTAGTTTTTCTTTCAGATAATCTTCTGTCTTTTCTAAAAGAGTAAATAAATTTCCTGAAAATTTATGAATGTCAATAAAGTTTAATTTTTCATTTCCTGCAAATACCGCAGCCTGAATTTCAAATGATGTATCGTTACAAAATAAAATTTCGGCAGCATTTGTAATAACTTTATCATTAGCAAGTTTTAATTTTTGTAAAATTACAGAAATTTCTTTTTCATTAACAAATAATCTTCCCGAAGTTTCAGCTCTTTTTACAAAATTCTCGAATTCAGCTTGGTCAATATCAGATATTTTTTTGTTAGATGGCAATGCATCCCATTTGTAATTAAACCTGTTTTTATCTAAAATAATTTTTTCCAATTCAGCCGGAGAAAGCTGACAATCGCTGTCTGCAACTCTGATATATGCACGTCCAAAAGCAAAATACGGTTTTTGAAAACCTGAGAATTGTATTCTTATAATATTTTTGTTTTCAATCTGTAAAGCATCAATCTTTGGAAAAATAGCAGGAACTATTACGTCTGAAATGCTTTTTGCAATATCTCTGAGTGTTTTTTCCGAAACGTCCTGACCAATAATTGTTCCATCGTTTTTTATTCCGAAAAATATTTCGCCTTCACCATGTTTATTCAAAATTGAAACAATTGAAATCAAAGCTTCTTTCAGTTCTGATGTTGATTTTTTGAGTTCGATATTTTCGGATTCGCTGATTTTCATTATATTTATTTAGATATGAGTCGCAAAAATAAAATATAAATTTGTCAATTTTTCGGAATTCTGTTTAAATATTTTTCAAAAAAAAATTAAAGTTTAAATTTTATGTTATCAATAAAAAAGCTGTTTATTTCAGTAAATTTCTTTGTGTTATACGGAGTTAATTTATCATATAATTCATTTTTTGCATTCACCAAAGACTTCTTTATCAACTTTTTACTTTCGGAGTTCAAAAAAATTCTTAGAATAAAATCCAGATTATCTTCGTCATTTTGAATAATAAAAATCTGATTTTTAATACATTTATCTACCAGATAAATTAATTCGGGAATTGTGGTTTTCCATCTTATTTTATCAAATGTAAATCCAAATTTATGCAACCTTAGGAATTCCTTTTTACTGTTTATATCCAAATGTCTATCTGAAAGAATATCGAATAAACTATTGATTGTATCAGAGTTATCAACACGAGTTGAGTTTAAAAAATTATTACCTGTTTCAAATTTAATGGCATTATATTCTTCTTGAAACATTTCATATTCAAAATTATCAATCACATATTTATAAGCCATATTATCAGCCATGTATTCATAAAATTCAATATCATTTTTTGAGATTATCTTATTTAACTCTCTGTTATATAAATCATCTTTAGTATTGCTTATTTCTATAAACTCATTTCTGACGTCGTTAAATACAGCTTCATAATTTTTAATATTTAAATTAATTTCATCACTTATTCTCTCGTAAAAATTAGTTTTCAAATAATTATCAATATTCATGAATTTTTCGGTATGTTCTTCACAAATCTTTGAAAGGTAATAACTTTTAGCCTGGTATTTATCTTCAGCTTTGTGAATTAGCGGTTTAAACTTTTCTATCAATGATTTTTTAGTTTCATCAAATTTTTTATTATAAATTGATTTTAAGTTATCCATATGTTTTTTTTAAATTTTCCCCAAAATTATAAAATCAATAATTTTAATAAAAAATAATTGAATAAAATTTTGAATTTTCAAAAAAGATGGGTGCAATATCGGGTGCAAGTCCTAAAACAAAAAAGCCCTACATTTCTGTAAGGCTTTGTCTTTCATGTAGCGAGAGGCGGGATTGAACCGCCGACCTCATGATTATGAATCATGCGCTCTAACCATCTGAGCTACCTCGCCATCTCTTTTTGCGGGTGCAAAGATAAAAACATATTTTAAAATTTGAAATTTTTTTCAAAAAAATATATTTTAATATTTACATTTTTTGAAACATATTTATTAATCATCTTGTAATCTCTAAATTATCAACTAAAATAAAACTTCTTATTTGTTTTTTTTCATTTTTTCATTTTTTTTTTTTACATTGCAAAAAGTAAAAAATGGACGGTTATGGATGTGAAAAAAAAAATTTGCCTTGAATATGCTTTTAATACATCAGTAAAACTATTGTACGATAGAATTAGTACTTCCTCTGGATTATCAAACTGGTTTTCAGATGATGTGAATATTGAAGGAGATGTGTATATTTTTTATTGGAAGAAAAACGAACAGAGAGCCAAACTGCTTTTTGCAAAGAAAGAAAAATTGGTAAAATTCAAATGGATTGATGATGAAGACGAAGAATCTTATTTTGAATTTAAAATCATAAATCAGGAACTTACAAGTGAAGTTGCTCTTTTTATTACAGATTTTGTTTATGAAGATGATGAAAATGATGCTATCGATTTGTGGAATAAACAAATGGACAAATTAAAACGTGCTTTAGGTGCTTAATTTTTTATTTTCAACTAATTTGATAAGGTGTTTTTTTAAGCCAATAGTTTAATATGCATCTAAGTGAAATTTTTCCGAAATTAGCATAAAAGATTATATAAAGAAATTCTATAATAGTACATTAACTATTTGTATAGTAATTAGTTATGTATGTCATTACTTGTTTATATATTCACATCAATTATAATCAACAAAATACTAAATCTTAAAATATTTTTACAAATAATTAAAAACCAAATATTTTCAAATTAAACTGCATTGTTGGTTAATTAAATTGTTAAATTGCATTTACTTAGTCTTATTTCGTTTTAAAAATCCGAAAATTGACGACTTATCTGTTTTAAGTTTATTTTCCAATATTTCTGCCTGAAAGGTTTGTCCTGTAATTTGATTTAATAATTCCCAATATTTGCTCCAACCCAAAAAACCACCAATATTACGGTCGTCAATAAAAATATCCGCATTAATTTTTCTGCTTATTGAATCATCGTATTTTTCATCTGGGTAACTTTTATTTACAGCATAAAATTCAACTCCATTTTGTCTACAATATTCAACTGCTTCATCAAGTTCTTTTCCACTTCGGTAAGTCCACATAATAAGCAAATGACCTTGTTTATTAAGTTCTTTAAGTGTTTGAAATGCAAATAATTTTTGTTTTCCTATTTTTGGATATTCATGTTCTACTATTGTTCCGTCAAAATCTACTGCTATAGTTAATTTCATTTTTAAAAAGTTTTTTTTATTTTTATGATTTTCTATTTTAATTATTCTGATATTAATACATTTATTAGAATAATCGTAAATGATTTGTTATTAATGTTTTATATATTGTTTTGTATTTCAAGATTTTTTCTTTGAAATAAATTTCTTTGATTATAGATTCAATTTATTAAAAACAGTACAAATTTATTTAAACTAATCAATATGACAATATGAAAAAACATTAATTTCAAAACAAATATCATTAAATTTGTTTAAATTTGTATTATTGAATTGTTTTTTTGACGAATGCTCAAGTTAAATTCATATTTTAATGCAACTTTTATGTAAAAAAATTGGTCTTGCATCTATATCATTAATACTTTTTTATCTTTGAAGCTAAAATTAAATTAAGTAAATAAAATGACAAAATTTAAAATATATAAAATTGTTTTTGGAGCAATCTCTCTTTTAATGATTTTGTTTGTTAATACTGTTGTTCACAGTCAAATTATTAGTACTTTCCCTTATTCCGAAAGTTTTGAAACCTCCTTAAATTCAGGATTTGGCAATTGGAATCAGGTTGTAGAAATACCATCAGGATTCAATTGGACAAGAAATACAGGTCCAACACCTACACCCAATACAGGACCTGCTTCTGCTCAAAGTGGCGATTACTATCTTTATATTGAAGCTGATGGTAATTTTAATAGAACTGCAGCAATTGAAGCTGATGTTAATTTTTCGGGAGTAACACAACCTATTTTGCAATTCAATTATCACCGTTATGGCGTAAGGGTTGGTCATTTAAGATTAGACCTGAGTATAGATGGCGGAAATACTTGGAACTACGATTACTGGAATACAATTAGCGATAATATTAACTCAGACCAGTGGAATAAAGTAACAATTTGTCTGGACCAATTAGCAAATAAAAGTAATGTAAAGCTTAGATTTAGAGCTTTGACTCAAGATACAACAACTTCTGATATTGCCATTGATAATATCAAAATTATTGATTTTAAAATTACATCAATTAATACTGTAAATGCAACTTGTGCATCTTATTCAAATGGGTCAATAAATGTCAATATTTCAGGAGGTTATAGCCCTTATTATTATTCTATTGATGATGGATTTAGTTTTGTTGAAGATGCTTCATTATATCATTTGTTTGATAGCCTTCCTTCAACAGATTATCCTGTAGTTGTGAAAGATTCAGTTGGTTGTGATGTGTCTGGCGGTATTATTCATCTTACAGAGCCAACTTCTATAAATGTTTCGTTTACAAAAAATAATGTCGAACCATGTTTTTATGATTCAACAGGTTCAATTGCAATAACTGCTTTTCCTTTAATTCATACCCCTTTACAATTTTCAATTGACAGCGGATTGAATTATTCGTATTCTAATAGTTTTATAAATTTGCCCAAAGATACATTTTATATCAGAGTTAAAAACTCACTTGGTTGTTTAACTCCTTTTAAAGAAGTGATTATTGGAGGACCACAGGATATTTTTTTTACTGATATTGATACAATCCACGTCGAAACTTGTTATGGTAATCCAGTGGGTTCAATAAATGTTGTTGCAGCAGGAGGAACTCCACCGTTGGAATATTCAATTGATGGTTCAAATTATGAAACTGGTGGATATTTTCATTCATTATCAGGCGATTATTCATATCAAGTTACTGTAAAAGATACAAGAGGATGTTCAAAAACAACAGGTTATATTTTTATTCAACAACCTGAGGAACTTATATTAAATTCTGTTATTTCTCAAGATGTTACAGGTTGTTTCGGAAATGCTAACGGGAGTATTACTATAAATGTTACAGGTGGTACACAACCTATTTATTATTCTATAGATAATGAATCGTCATATTCAACTTCAAATTTATTTTCAAATTTAACAATTGGAATCAGAAATATAATTATTAAGGATGCTAATGGATGTAGTATTTCTGCCGAAGAAGACACTATTACACAACCACCTTTGCTTAAAATTCTGAATGTTGATAAAGTAAATGTAAACGGTTGCAACGGAAACTCAAATGGTGAAATTTTTATAAACAGTTCAGGTGGAACAGCACCTTTTTTGTATTCTATAGATAATGGAGTTACATTTCAATCTTCAAATACTTTTACAGACTTAAATATTGGAACATATTATCCTTATGTAAAAGATGCAAACGAATGTTTTGATACAGACCCTTCTTTCTCACTTATTCAGCCTACTTCATTAGAAATCAACAGTGTTAATACAGTCAACATATCTACATGTATGGGCGGTAATAACGGAATGATACAAATTTTTGCATCTGAAGGAACTCCTCAATATCAGTATTCTATAGATGGTGGTGGAAATTTTTCAACATATAATTCGTTTACAAATTTAACTGCAGGTGAATATCAGATTGTTGTTAAAGATTATTATAATTGCAGCGTAAACGGTGGAGTTTATACTTTAACAGAACCGACACAAATATTTATTACAGAACAAAATAATGATAACGAATCTTGCAATGGAGGTATTGATGCTTTTATTTTTGTAAATGCAAATGGTGGAACAGGTCAGTTAAATTATTCTGTAGATAACGGCAATAATTTTCCTTTTATTTGCGGAACTTATAGTTTTCATCTGGCAGGAACTTACAATATTGTAGTTAGAGACGATAATGGCTGCTTTGTTCAGGGTACAACACTTACAATTACAGAACCCGATGAACTTATAATAAATTCTGTTGATACAGTTGGAGTTACAGGTTGCTATGGTGAAAATAACGGCTCAATTACTTTTGATGTAACAGGTGGAACTTTACCATATCAATATTCAATTGATGGCGGTTTTAATCTGCAGGAATCTAATATTTTTGCTAATTTGGAAGCAGGAATAGATTTTGTTCCTTATGTTAAAGATTATAATGGTTGTTTTAAGTATAGTAATGCAGTTATGATTACCGAACCTGATAGTTTATTTGTTGTAAGTGATGAACATACAAATATTAAGGCTTGTAACGGTAGTGCCACAGGCACTGTAACTGTTGTTGCACGTGGTGGAACAGATCCATTATTTTATTCAATTGATGATGGAATTACTTATTTTGAAAACAACGGACTATTTACAGGATTAACAGCTGGAACTTATAATATTAAAGTAAAAGATTTTAACAATTGTGTAACTTCAGGTTTTTACGAAATAATTACACAACCAACGGTTATGAATTTTGATAATATTATTACTAATGATATAATTTGTTATGGTCAAAGTAATGGAAAATTACAAATATTTGCAAGCGGAGGTCAATTACCTTTAAGATACTCAATTAACGGAGGTATTGATACTTTACAGGCATTTCAATTTATTGGTTTGTACCCTGGAACTTATGATATAGAAGTCTATGATTTTTATGGATGTACTATTGACACTTTTGCCGTAATAAATGAACCTGATACTTTAATGATTACAAACGTTCAGCATACTGATATTTCAAGTTGTTATGGAAATAACGAGGGTACAATTTCGGTATCAGCAACAGGAGGTGTTCCAAGTTTGTTGTATTCATACGCAAAATTACCAAATCCATTGATGCCGTTTTCGCCAACAACAAGCTATACGAACTTACCATCAGGCATTTACTATGTTGCTGTAATAGACCAGAATGAGTGTATGCGAACATCAGATGTTTTCAATATTACATCTCCTAATCCAATTTCACTGTCAACATGGACTAAAAAAGATATTTCATGTTTTGGACAAACTGATGGCGAAATTCATTTAACATCTACCGGCGGCACTGGAAATCATCTTTATACAATCGATAACGGTCTTACATGGACAAACAGTGGAGGAAATTATTTAAATATGCCTGCAGGAACTTATGTTTGCGGAGTAAAAGACGAAAATGGTTGCGTTAATCCTTCAAATTTCAAAACATTAATCATAAACGAACCTGTGGAATTAGCTTTTGAAAATGTATTAGCTTATGATATAACTTGTTACAACGCAAACGATGGAGGAATTGTAATTTATGGAATCGGAGGCTCACAACCTTATCAATTTGCTTTAAATGCAGGAAATTATCAGTTAAACCGAACTTTTACAAATTTATTACCAGGTACTTATGTCCCATATCTTAAAGATTTAAATGGTTGCTCAATAATTGGTGAAGAAATAACTTTTACAAATCCACAAAAATATTCTACTTTTACCGTAGATATTGATACCGGTTGTGCTCCGCTATCCGTAAAATTTACACCAGACCATTTTGAAGCAAATTTTGAGTGGTTTTTCGGTGATGGAGAAACTTCTATAAATACAAGTCCTACACATATTTTTACAAATACTGGAAGTTTAACACTTCAGTACACCACAAAAGGAATTGCTTATTATCAGGGCTGCAAAGATACCAGTGAAATTTTAATAACTATTAGACCATTACCATACCTTGATTTTATAGTTGATGAAGAACTTAAATATTATCCTGACACTATTTTTTATATTACAAATCTAAGTCAGTCAGGGTTTACGAATTATCTTTGGGATTTTGGTGACGGACAAACTTTTACATCGCCAAATCCTGATTTACATTCATATACAACCTGTGGCGATTATACTATTCAGATGTCGGCTTCTAACGAATTTTGCTCCGATACTGTTTTTACAGATGTTTCTGTTACTGCAGTAGCACCGGGAGCCAATTTTTCAATCGACAATAATAAAGGTTGTGTACCTCTAAAAGTTAAATTTGTAAATCAGACATCCGGAGGAGTAACTTATAATTGGAATTTCGATAATGGCATAAATTCAAGTGTATCAGATACAACATTAACCTACGAAGCTGCAGGTGATTACATAGTTAATCTTACTGCTTATGGATATTGCAATACATCAACAACATTTACAAAAGAAATTAATATTTACGACAACCCAATTGTTAATTTTAATATTCAGCCAGATACTGTTGTTATTCAACAACCTGTAAGATATTTAGAAGATTGTATTTTTACAGATTCTTATTTCTGGATGTTTGGTGATGGTGATGTTTCAATAGAAAAAGCACCTATACATGCATATTCGCTTCCCGGATTGTATGATGTTACCTTAATTGGAACATCAGCAAATGGTTGCAAAGATACTCTTATGATTAAAAATGCAGTTGAGGTTGCAGATGATCCTTTTGTTATTTTCCCAACGGCATTTACACCTAACGGAGATACTCATAATGACTACTTTATACCTATTTATGGACAAATTACTGATGCAAGACTTTACATATTTGACCGATACGGGAAAATGGTGTTCAGAACATACGATTTAAGCGACTACTGGGACGGAAGGTCATTATCAGGTGAATATTGTCAACCAGGAGTATATGTTTGGAAAGTTGAAGGCAGATATTTAAGCGGTTCGGTTTTTACGGATACTGGAAACGTTACTCTGCTAAGATAAATTTTGAAACCATATAAAAAAATATCACTTTCGTTATTTTCAGGATTACTACTTAGTATTGCCGGACCAGATTATTTATCCGGCTTTTTTACGTTTATAGCTTTTGTTCCTTTACTTTTTCTCGAAGATTATTTTTATAAAAACAGTAAAAAATATATTAGTTTCAACTTTTTTATCTATTCGTGGCTTAGTTTTGCTTTCTGGAATTTACTTTCGATGTGGTGGGCTTGGCAACCATCAATTTACGGTTTAGTTTCGCCTTTGGTTTTAAATTCACTTTTATCCGCATTAATATTTTGGGCTTTTCATATAATAAGATTAAAATCAGGTAATCAACTTGGTTATTTAACTTTCGTGATATTTTACCTTGCTTTTGAATATCTGCATTTTAATTGGGCTTTAGCTTTTCCATGGCTTGTACTTGGAAATTCTTTTGGAAGAGATATTTTATTTATCCAATGGTACGAATTTACTGGTGTTTTAGGTGGTAGTCTGTGGATTTTAGTTGTTAATTATTTTATTTTCATGATAATTAAAAATATCTTTGAAAAACAGAAAATTACAAAATATATAATAATTTCAGCTACATTAATAATAATTCCAATAATTATTTCAGTAATAATTTTTTATAACTATTCCGAAATAAAAAATCCACAAAAAATATTAATTGTTCAACCAAATATTGACCCTTACACCGAAAAATTCAGTAAACTTTCAGTTGAAGAGCAACTTGAGAAAATGTTTAAACTTGCAGAAAGTTCAATTAAAGAAGATGTTGATTATTGTATTTTTCCGGAAACGGCTATATCAGAATTTGTTATTGAAGATAATTTGAAAAAAAATTACAAATTAAAAGTAATTTCAGATTTTACTGAAAAATATCCAAAAACAAAAGTGATAATTGGAGCAATGACATTTATACAATTTTCAGAAAATGAAAATATTCCAAATTCTGCAATTAGAGAAGAAGGTTCAGATTTTTATATCGATTATTATAATTCTGCTTTACAGTTTGATACTTCAGAAATTGTTCAGGTTTATCATAAATCTCAACTTCTGATGGGTGCTGAAAAAATGCCTTATACAGGATTTTTTAAATTTATGAAAAAAATGAAAATTGAAATTGCAGGAGGTGTAACATGGTATGGAACTCAACCTGAAGCCACAGTATTTCAATCTAATAATGATACAATTAAAACTGCTGCAATAATTTGCTGGGAATCGGTTTTTGGAAAATACAATTCGGATTTTGTGAGTAAAGGTGCTGATTTACTTTTTGTTATTACTAACGATGGTTGGTGGGGAAATACAAATGGACATCGAAAACATTTACGAATTTCACAAATTCGGGCAATTGAAACACGCAGAAGCATAGCAAGATGTGCAAATACCGGAATTTCTGCTTTTATTAATCAGAAAGGTGAAATTATTTCGCAATCAAATTATTGGGAAACAAAAACTTTAATTTGCGAAATTAATGCAAATCAAATACTTACTTTTTACACAAAATACGGCGATTTGATAGGAAAAATTTCGGCTTTTCTGTCAGCTTTTGTTCTTATTTACTTATTTTTTATCAAATTGAAATCTTTTTTTATGTAAATTTATTGCTATTATTATACTAACCTAGTGTTATTTCAAGCTAAAGTTGTTAGGTGAAAACACCATAGCCGTCAGGTTAAGGAATAAACGTCTAATAATGAATATATTCTTAAAATAAAAAATATGTAAAATAAGTTGTAGATATATGGGGGGACAACATTGCCCAACAATTT
>Ga0316608_1000322_pt1 | contig 23818 bp, 17 predicted proteins | sample MIS2016152B_MG_FD_207673 | JGI IMG/M metagenome (GOLD analysis project Ga0316608, IMG submission 207673) | Microbial mat bacterial communities from Middle Island sinkhole, Lake Huron, Michigan, United States - MIS.2016.152B | ecosystem: Environmental > Aquatic > Freshwater > Lake > Sediment...
TAATTGGCTACTGATAAACCTGCTTTTAACCTTATATAAATTGTTTTTGAAGTTACTGTGCCAGATGTGGGTGTAAAACTGATTGCACTACTGCCAAACCCACTTCCTGAGGTGGAAGAAATTTCATAATTTGTTGGTGGTGTTACTACCAAATTGGCAGTTAAGCTACTCCCTGATACTGTAAAACTTTGCTCAGCTGATGTACCTGAACCATAAACATAGGTAAATCCAGTTTTTGTGGTTGCAGACGTTGCGATAGAAGGACCTGAAGTTGTATAAGTAACTTCAAATGAATCTACATAAGTTCTTGTTGTTGATAAATTACCTTTGTTATAAAATTCAACATAACTAGTAGCACTTACATTCATGGTTTTCGACCCTCCGCCACTAAAAGTACCAACTTCAGTTGTACTATCAACGCTATAACCTGCTGGTCCGGCACCATCACCAGATGAAGCAGAATTAACTACTACTTTTGTAATAGTTACTCCATTATTAGCGTAAATTTTAATAGAACCTCCTTTGGTTGCGTTTTGGTAAAGACGCAATTGTCCACTATTTAAAGCAGGATTTGTTCCCGAACTATTTTTAAAAGATCCAAATCCAATATTGGCATCTAGAGAAATGCCTGGGAAAACTACATTAAATCCCGTTACTGCACCACCAGCAGAAAATGAATATGTTACCGTCGTCTGCCCAAACCCCAAACTCGAGACTAATAATAATAAAAATAATAATTTTGTTTTCATAAAAGAGAATAATTAATTTTTCGGGGCAAAGATAGGTTGGTGTAAATCTATTTTGCAAAAATTATATGTTATGGTTTTGTAAACTAAGAAAAAAGATATTAACAACTGCTCAATTAGCGGATTAGTTAATTAGCGAATGAGTTAATTAGCGAATGAGTTAATTAGCGAATGAGCGAATGGGCGAATGGGCGAATGTTTTAATTATCTTATTGCTAATGCAAATTAAGGATTGAAAAAGGTAATTAAAATTTACCACGAATTAAACAAATTCCACGAATTTTTATCTGCCTTTGGCAGATTCGTGAAATTCGTGCAATTCGTGGTAAAATGATTTTAACTCTTAATTCGCATTGTTAATTATTCTATAACTTTTTTCTAATTAAATATTTTTTTTTATTTTTGAAATTCAATTATAAATTTATAAACTATGAGTAATTTTTTAGAAAACAGAGTAAACGTAGTAATATCTGCTGCCGATATTGCTATTATTAATGCCGCATTCGACACTATTTTATCTAAAATTCCTGCTAATGCTACGCTTTCTGACGATGAGCGAAGCAGTTATCAGGCGATAGATGTAACTAACAAGGTTTTTGCCGAAGATGCCCTTACTGAGGCGCAAAACACGGGAGCTGGCGTAATCAATCAGTATGTTAATTTGACTTCTTTGAGCAATGATTTAACGCTTTATAATCAGTCTAATGCCATTGTTTCTCGGATTGATAATGTGAAACAACGATTTGCCGATGTGATGCGCATTACGGGGCACGAGTCTAAAAAACAGGCAGATGTAATTTATGACGATTACCAGCGTGGGGGTGCCATTGGAATTCCGAATGCACAAGCGGGTTATTTGCGGTTGAAACCCCGATATGATGAACAGGGAGGTAATGCTGGGAGAGGCACCGACGACAACAGGGTATAAGAGAAGAATAGGTATATATAATTAAGGTGCAGGGTTTATGCACCTTTTTTTTATATACTGATTTTTATAAAGTAGGCTACTGAATTATGTGCTACTTTTAATACCAATTGGCTATGTAAAATAGTCCAATAAAATAAATATTTCTTAGTGGTTATTGTGGTTCTTTGTGGCTTTTGTGTAAAAGCTGTTTCACAAAGTTGCACAAAGGTCTTCACAAAGTTTCACAAAGCTATTTTTGACTAAACTATATTTAAAAATGTTATAAGGTATCGTTTTTTGACAAAGATTTATAGTTATTTTAATGCTATTTTTATCTATTTAATTGCTATTTACATCAATTAAATTGCTATTTTTATCAATTAAATTGTTATTTACATCTATTAAATTGTTATTTTTATCTATTTAATTGTTGTTTATATCAATTAAATTGTTATTTTTGTCTATTTAATTGTTGTTTTTATCAATTAAATTGTTGTTTATAACCATTTAATTACTATTTATATCTATTCTTTTGCTTTTTTTATCTATTTAATTACTATTTTTACACAATCTACTAATGAAATGAATATGAAATCTAATACATCACCCATTATCGAGACGATTGATGTTGGTAACCTGATTAGGAAATACATCAAGAAAAAAAGAATATCAAAAGCAGCAGTGGCGAGATTTATAGGAAAAGATGACCGTACGATGCTGCGATATGAAAAAAGCGTATCCTTAAAAAGCAATGTCATTATGGAATTATCCCATGCAATGGAACACAATTTTTTTCAGGATATTGCAGCTACTTTGCCCGCCCATTACAGCACCGATGCACCCGTAGATACTACTTTGACGGATAAGATTGCGGCTTTGGAGCAGAGAATCTTGATATTGGAAGCGGAGAAAGCGGTGTTGTTGATTAGGTGATTTTACACCTGACAGGTTTTGATAATTTTTACACCCGACAGGTTTTGGAAACCTGTCAGGTGTATTAAATCTTAACAAAAATATAATGCTTAATTTACAGAAAGGTAGTAGGTAGCGATGTAAGTTTACGATATCAATTTTACATAAAATAATGACAGAAATACTACTTTCAATTATTGCGGGTTTGGTTTTATTCTTGTATGCTGTGAATAGTTTGTCGGAATCGATACAATTGATAGTAGGCGAAAATGCCAAAAAATGGATTCAAAAATTTACCTCTACCACCTTTAGCAGTGTGCTGGTCGGAATGGTGGTTACGACACTTTTAGACTCTTCGTCGGCAGTAATTATCATTACAATAGTGTTAGTAAATGCTCAAATAGTTACCTTTAGACAAGCTATGGGAATAGTATTGGGAGCCAATATAGGCACCACCATAAGCAGCCAAATTATAGCGATGGATATAGGAAAATATTCTCCTATCTTGTTGCTTATAGGTTTTTTGCTATTGTTTATATCCAAATCCCCAAAAATCAATACCATCGGTAAAGTAATTTTATATTTTGGGGTGTTATTTTTTGGCTTGTTTACGATGGAAAATGCAGTTGAACCACTCAAAAACGAAGCCTTTTTTGCCGAATGGATGAAAAAAACCGAAAACCCATTTATGGGTGCATTGATAGGTGCGGTGGTAACATTGGTCATTCAATCGTCATCTGCCACAGTAGGAATGGCAATTATATTAACCAAAAAAGGGTTTTTAAGCTTGGTTGGTGGCGTGGCTGTTATGCTTGGCGCCGAATTGGGCACCTGCAGTGATACCTTGCTTGCCACCTTAAAAGGGAATCGTCAGGCACTCAAAACAGGAATATTTCATGTTACTTTTAATTTTTTGTCTATCGTTTTAGGTTTGGTTTTCTTTTACCCATTTATAACATTGGTAGAAATAATAAGTGGCGGTGCATCGATAGAAAGAACATTAGCCAATGCGCACATGCTTTTTAATGTGTTTGGGGTTCTGCTATTTGTATGGACAATTCCACTATTCGAAAAAATATTAAACAGACTATTACCCGATAGAAGTGAGCCTAACGATTTGTAATTGCGTAATAGATAATTAGCGAATGAGTTGATAAGTAAATTCGCTTATTCGCTAATTATCCCATTCGCTAATTGACTTATTATTTCTTCACAATTTTTATAGATTGCTGGTTGGTGTTTAGAATATAGATACCCGATTGTAGGTGTTCTAAATTTAATTTTTGGTTTTTGATTTCACCATTTTCAATCATTTGTCCAAGAGTGTTGGTAATAGTATAGTTTGAATTATTTTCGGTTAGATTTTCGATAGCAATTTCGGTAGTAAACGGGTTAGGATATACCTTTAGACCTTTCTTTTGATTAGAAAAGGTTGCGTTTGACAATACCACATTGTTGTTTGGAATATAGTTTTGCAATGCATCGCTACCTGCCAAAGAGAATTTAAGCAAGGTGCTGTTTTGGTTGTTTGGGGTTGGTATTCCGTTTTCGGTAGGGCTATATTGTCCATAATCGTTATCGCTACACAATACAATGGTGTTGGCATCGATGATAGCAATTCCTTCCGATTTTTCAATGGTAGTAGGCCAGCCGTTGGCGTGTATATCAAATTGCAATGTTTTGGTAACAGGCGTTATGCTGTTGGCTGTGAGGTTGGCAGGAGTGTCTAATTCTTCTAAAGTTTTGTTGTTATAAACTATGCCGCTCATTACTTCGGTAGCTCCTGTGATGTCGATTTTGTACAAACGTTTGATGTTTTGAGTGCCTCTAAAACCTTGTTCTACTACTAAAAAAGTGGTGTTGTTGATGGCTTTGATATCGCCAATTTTTAGGTCTCGTGGTCTAATGTCTGATCCTGATCCTATCGCACCATCGTTTACATAGGCATACATTTTTTGGGTGTTGGTATTGGGGTCTATTTCTAAAATTCGGTGAATTCTTGAGTTGCCCAAAGTACCACTTGCTGGCACACCGCCAACATTTTTATAATACATAGGACTCTGTATGATGGCATAAATTTTTCCGTTTGGCGCAATGGTAATTCCTTCAAACCCACGGTTGTTTCTTCTAAAAGCAAAACACGCATTTATGGCAACGTCCTCTGTCTGGGTTAGAGCATATGGGGTGTATCTTTTTAGCACTATGCCGTCGGGGCTTACTTTCCAGATGGTTGGACCGCCTTCTTCACAAATCCAAAAATTGCCATTGGCATCTACATCTATTCCTTCAGAATCTATCCCCCAAATGTCTTTTGGAGCTGTATTGGCATCAAAATTGGCACAATCTGTAACCACGTTGGTCGAGGCAACTTCGGTGGCAGTACTTCCAAAACCAGTTGGGTTGATTAATCCTGTTGCGGTGTTTCCATCTGGTCTTTTGATGGTAATCATTTGCAGGATTTGTACTTCATTGCCCACAATTTTGAGTCGCATAATTTTTGGTGCATAGGTAGGAAAAGCATAAATTTTGTCATAAGTCGGCACGCAAGTAGGATATTGCACAGAGGGTGTGGCAGTAGTATTAGCATTTGCGGCATCTATGTTTACACCTCTGTCTGTAACAGTCCAAAACTCGGTGCCACCAGTATTAGGGATATATTGCAAACTCGAAAAACCACCTTCTCTAAAATTGATCCCTTGAAAATCGCCGATGTTTTGCGAAACGGTATTTTCGTAGGTGTTAGATAATGTAATTTGTGCATTGCCATTTAAAGCAAATCCAAATAAAGCGATAACAAATAATTTGTTGCAGTGTAATTGTAGTTTCATAGTTAAGATTTTTTTGCAAATCTATTGCATACCCTATCAAAAAATGGGTTTTTATAATTATCAAAATATTAATGAAATGTAAATAAAACAGAAACTTATAGCAAAAAAGAGTAATTTTATAAAATTAGGAATATCCGTAAACCAACAAACACTCAATCATGAAAAAAGACACCACCGATTTGTTACAAGCAGAGAACCAACAATTGAAAAAACTACAAGAAATAGTAAAAAAATCTATAAAAGATGAGAATCTTATAATCGAAAACTTATTACATCCGCCAAAAGATATTTTGTCTAAAGGGCAACAAATTTCGGACAGAGTTGCCCGTTTTGGTGGGAGTTGGGCTTTTATTATGAGTTTTTTTTAATATTGATAATCTGGATTGTCTTTAACATCTTTACCCCAAAGGCAGCCCATTTTGATCCTTATCCGTTTATTTTAATGAACCTAATTTTGTCTTGTATTGCTGCCCTGCAAGCGCCAATTATCATGATGAGCCAAAACAGATTAGAAGAAAAAGACCGCAAAAGAAATGAAAATGACTATTTAATCAACCTAAAAGCGGAGCTAGAAATAAGAGGATTACATCAAAAAATAGATTTGTTGCTTGAAGAACAAATAAAAATATTATTAAAAGCCAAGCCCAGCAATTAGAAATTTTAAAGAAGTTAGAAAGTAAATTAGCGAATTAGGTAATTAGCGAATGGGCGAATTAGGTATTATGTATTGAATTTGCCATTTCTATTAATCTTTTTTCATTTGTTTAAAAAAAATTTCATGAAATGATAAACAAAAAAAAACCTTATAATTATGATTTTTGTATTATTTAAAAAAAAATATTTGTAAAAATTAACCTTTAAAAAAAATAAAATTATGGCAAACGAAAGATCTTATTCTGGTTGGAAACTCGATACTCTAGATATTAGAGATATACTATTTAAGCCGAGTATAGACCCAGCTAATCTACCTGAAAAAGTGGACTTAAAAGAAAATGTAAGAACCATTTATGATCAACTCAACACCAATTCTTGTACAGCAAATGCTATTGCTGCTGCTTTTGAATTTATATTACTTAAACATAATGCAAGAAAAGTATTTTCCCCATCTCGTCTTTTTATCTATTATAACGAAAGAGAAATGCGAAACGAAACTGATTTGGTAAAAGCAATCGGAAATGTTGCTAAATCAATTGGAATGACGAAAATTGCTAAAAATGCAGGACTAAGCAGACCAAGTCTATACAAAGCATTGTCAGACGGATCAAAACCTCAATTCGCTACAATAATGAAAGTTTTGAAAGCGGTCGGTGGACAAGTTAAAATAAATCCAATAACTGCATAAAGGAAAAACGTCGCCCAACAGCCGTTTGCATTTACAGTTGCCCCGTTTTGGAAACGGGTCAGGTGTAAAATCTATATTAACATTTTTAAAAACTATGTCAATATTGATTGTTTTATACTATATTTGAAGACTAAAAATTAAAAATCTAGGTATAGTTTTTGTAAAACAACCGTAGTAGAAAAAAATATTTATGCAAAAATCAATATATGCCGCCCTAATTTTGAGTTTCGTTTTATTCTTTTCAAGTGGTTTTGCTCAGAATAAAGGTGCCGTAGAACCAAAAAATCATTCCATCAATAAGATAGAAGATAAAAAGGAGGAACTAAAAAAACCCGCAGACACTTTAAAAGAAAAAGCACCGGTGGTGCCTTTGGTTCAAATGGATAGTGTGGTGGAATATAAAGGAAAGTTCAAACCCTATAAAAAAAATGCACATGCTTCTTATTATGCTGATCGATTTCATGGAAAACGCACCGCCAGCGGAAAAATTTTTAACATGAATGCCCTAACCGCGGCACACAAAAAACTTCCGTTTGGAACCCTTGTCAAAGTAACCAATGAAGCCAACGGAAAAATAGTTGTGGTGGAAATAACCGATAGAGGACCGTTTGTTAAAGGTCGCGAAATTGATTTGTCCAAAAGAGCTTTTATGACCATTACAGGAAATAAAAAAAGCGGCATTGCCACGGTAACGTTAGAAATTCTACAAAAATAATTACCAGCTTTTAAAAGGTTTTTGAAATAAAAAAGCGTTATAATAGCGCTGATCGTTGGTTACTTCGATGCCAAGCCAATGGGGTTTTATAATAGTATCGTTTTCATTTTGAAGTTCAATTTCGGCAAGGATTAAACCATCGTTATCGCCATGAAAAACATCAATTTCAATGGTGTGTTTATCCGATGTAACTTCGTATCGGGTTTTTTCAATGATGCCTTTTTCGCAAAGTTTTAAAAGTTGTTGTGCTTCCAAAACCGGAATTTCATTTTCCCATTCAAACCTCGAAATACCACTGTCATTTCCCATACCTTTTATGGTAATATATCCTTTATTGTTTTTAATTCTAATTCTCACATTTCGATGTGGATTAGAATTCAAATAGCCTTGAGCAATGTGGTTTTTGCAAGAATATTCGTTTAAAAAATCTAAAGAGTTCACTAAATATTTGCGTTCCATTTCAAGCATATAAAAGAAATTTATGGGTTATTCTAAAAATTATAAGGATTCTAAATTTGTATCAAAAATACAAACAAAATCAGGTTCTTTTGTATCTATCTGCAATAAAAACTTTTAAATTTGTGGGATGGATGAAGGAACTATCTATAGAAAAATAATTCATGTCGATATGGATGCCTTTTATGCTTCTGTCGAGCAAATGGACCATCCCAGCCTCAAAGGAAAACCAGTGGCAGTAGGCGGTAACGAAGCGCGAGGAGTGGTTTCGGCAGCCAGCTATGAGGCACGAAAATTTGGAGTTAGAAGTGCCATGAGCGGCGTTCAAGCCAAAAAGAACTGTCCCGATTTAATTTTTGTTCCACCCCGATTTGAACGCTATGCAGAAATTTCAAAACAAATTCGAAAGATATTTTATGACTATACCGATTTGGTGGAACCCCTTTCGTTGGACGAAGCCTATTTAGATGTCACTCAAAACAAAAAAGGAAATCCAAGTGCTACGTTAATAGCTCAAGAAATTAGGCACCGGATTTTGGTTGAAGTTGGACTCCATGCCTCGGCAGGAATTTCGGTCAATAAATTTGTGGCCAAAATAGCCAGCGATTTTAACAAACCCAATGGACAAAAAACAGTTACTCCAGATGAGGTAGAAGGATTTTTAGAAAAATTAGATATCAAAAAGTTCTATGGAATTGGAATAGTTACGACCGAAAAAATGTATCGTCACGGAATTTTTACGGGAAAAGATTTGAAAGCTAAATCCAAAGAATATCTCGAGGAGCATTTTGGAAAAAGTGGCGGGTTTTATTACAATATTGTTCGTGGCATTCATAATAGCGAAGTCAAACCCAATAGAATAGCCAAATCGGTAGCAGCCGAACATACCTTTAATGAAAATTTAACTTCCGAAATCTATATGCAAGAGCGTTTAGAAGGCATTGCTGCCGAGTTAGAAAAACGATTGAAAAAATATAACATCACAGGAAAAACAGTTACACTAAAAATAAAATACAGCAATTTTACCACACAAACCCGAAGCAAAACCCTGCCCTATTTTATATCCGATAAAGGATTATTATTTGAAACCGCCAAAGAACTTTTATATCAAGAACGGATGAAAGAATCGGTTCGATTGCTCGGAATTTCTATAAACAATTTGAACACGGAAATAAAGAAAACGGTTGTGGTTCAATTACGATTTGCGTTTTAGACCTAATTTTTGGAAAGGATTTGGATGGGGCTTTGCGGTTAAACTTTTTCCTCAAAAGGAACCTCAACAGACAATATTTCATTTAATAAAACCACCATTTCTTCAATATAACATTCCATTATTTCAGGAGAAATTACCTCAAAAATTTCTTTGCCTTCTTTGAAATGGAAAGGTAAAAAGCCTGATTTTAAATTTTTGAAAGATATAATTCCAGCTTCAATATCTAGACCATTTGCTTCGGGTTCGAACATAAACGCATAGGCCAAAATTTGAATAATTTTATCGTTTTTGAGGTCTTCTGTTAAACCTTTCCATGATTTTAAAGTGACGTTTGCTTTGGTAACATTTCCGGTTTTATAATCAATGATGCGTATTTTTCCGTTTCGGTTTTCAATTCTATCAACATTGCCGCCAATTGTTACGGGAAAAGGTAAATTTGGATGAATCAATTGACGTTCTAAACGTTTTTCTAAAGCGATAATCTGAATTATGTCGCCGTTTTTTATCGATTCTATTTCAAATTTTAAAAAATTTAATACATTTCTTTTGGCTACTTCAAAAGCTAGAAGATTTCTGCCTTTTTTGATTTCGCCTTCTTTATAAACTAATTTGAATTGTTTCAACACTTCGTCATCGATATTTTTGATGCCAATTTTAAGATCGTTTTCAATTAAAATTTTACCAATATAGGGTTTGTATAATTCTTCTAATGTTCCGTGAATGATGCTTCCCAATGTATTTAAAGCAATGTTTTCTTCGACTTCCTCGGTTTCGGAAATTCGTAATATTCTTTGAAAATAAAACTGAATTGGGTTTCGTATATAGGTGGTCAGTGCCGAGGGTGAAAATCCATTTTCGGCTATTTCTTTCAAACGCAATAACACTTTTTCCGATTTTGGAATGACCAAAGGTTGAAATGCTATTTCAGGAACCATGGCATTATAGGTTTGAAAGGCTAAAGTATGATTGGGTTGTTTTTCGACTTCCAATTGAGTGATGAAACGGCTTCGTTCGCCAGCATCTAAACCTTCGCTGTCCGAATTATAAAGCAAATAAACGTTTTTGGCCCGTTGTAATAAATGATAAAAATGATAGGTATAAATGGCATCTTTTTCTTTGAAAGTGGGCAATTTATATTCCTTTTTAACATCATAGGGAATAAAGGAATTGCTGCTTTTTCCAGCTGGAAACTTGCCTTCGTTGACAGAAGTAATGATTATTGTTTCAAAATCGAGCACCCGGCTTTCAAGAACTCCCATAATTTGTAACCCACACAAAGGTTCACCTTCAAAAGAAACTTCGGCCACATCAATAACTTGTTTATAAATGGCAAAAAGTGTTTCAACAGAATCGATATTGGAATGAGAAGAAAAATAAGAAATCATTTTGTTTATAACCTTATAAATGGAGTAAACAAAAGCATTGGTTATCTTCTCTTCCTCAATATTCGTGCTTAAATTAGATTTTATTTTGAGCAAAATTTTACTTAAATTTTCCAAAATTTCAACAGAAGAGGTATCCCATTTTTGAAAAATCAATTGAAATAATTCGTTGGGGTTTTCTTGCAATTCCAGAATTCGTTTGTGAACTATGAAAGTATAATTGTTCTGATTGATTCGATTAACTAATTCATTTGCATTGACATAGGGTTCAATTAACGGATGCGTCAGAATATCTAAAACATCTTTATAGTAAAACACATAACTAGAAGCGTTTCTAGAAATTGCGTTGGAATGAGCTTTAAAAAGTTTGGCAATAAGCAATTGAGCTGGATTATTTTTGCTCGAATATCCCATGGTAATATTCAAAGCATCAACATTGGATGGAAGCGAATATAAAATGGGCATCAAGAGCGACTCTTCGCCAAGAACAACAGCCACATTTTGAAGGTTGCCTTGATTTAGAGTGCTGTGCTTTTCAATGATTTGACCAACAATTTTGGCTTGACCAATTGCTTTTGGAGTTCCAACTACTTGAATGTTTTTTTCTTGTATAAAATCGTTTGTAATCCATTCATACGGATTGGTTTTATAATAGGGCCAAGTGGTTTTGAATCGGCGTTGAAAAAGACCTGCATCATGAAACGAATCCGTTAAAAAAGTTTCATCGATATCCCAATATATTTTGGCTTTATCAAGAGCTAAAAGATGTTGAATAATTTTTTCTTCGGCATTGTTGAGTGCATTAAATCCGGCAAAAATATATTTTTTGTCTTTTATCGTTTCTGTAAAATGATTCAGATTGTTGACAGCTTCTCTGTAGATCAATCCTTGATAGCCAATTCCTTTGTGTAATAAATAATTGTAAAGAGAGTGATAATAAAGCGGAAGTTTTTTCCAAAAAATTAGGTACTTATCAATTAAATCCGTTCGTTTATCACTATCGACCGACCAATGTTCGACTTCTTTAATGTTTTCAAGATATTTTAAAATTTTATTTGGTTCCAAAAGATAGCGATCAATTTCGTTGAAATCTTGCAGTAACGTTTTGGCCCAATTGGCAAAGGTTTCAAAAGATTCTGGGTCTTTGTCTGTTACAGAAAGATAGACCTCATAAAATTCGAAAAGCAATTCAATGTTGTCTATAGAGCGAATTCCTGCAATGGTTTGAATAAAGTCTTCAATACTGATTATTTCTGGAGAAAAAATTGTTTCTGCTGTTTGATTTTTTAGTTCCTCAATAAGAAAAACTTTTGCTCTTTTGCTGGGAAGAATAACTATTAAATCGGAATAGAAATCCGAGAATTGGTCCAGGATTACTGTAGCAAGTTTGCTTAAAAAAGAGTTGTAATTCATTTTATAAATATAAAAAAACGTCCCGATAAATCGGGACGTTTTATAAAAAATATTTTGGGAGAAATTATTTTACTAATTTCACTTCAACTCTTCTGTTGTTAGCTTTACCTGCTTTAGTTTTGTTAGTATCAATTGGCATTGATTCACCAAAACCTTTAGAAGTTAATCTTGAAGAAGAAATTCCTTTTTCGATTAAGTAAGATTTTACTGCAGCAGCTCTGTTTTCAGACAAAGTTTGATTTGCAGCATCTTTACCATCAGAATCTGTGTGTCCTTCAATTGAGAAGTTAGCACTTGGGTATTCATTCAAGATAGCAGTAATAGCTTCTAATACTGGATAAGTTCTTTGTTGGAACGTAGCTTTGTTAGAATCAAATAAGATAGTTTTAGCATAATCATTTAATCTATTGATAGCTTCGTCAGAAACTTCTGGACAACCTTTGTTAGCCACAGTTCCTTTAACATCTGGACATTTATCGTCTTTGTCATATACACCGTCACCATCTCTATCTGGCCAAGGACAACCTTTGTTTTCTTTAGGACCTTTAACTGTTGGACAAGAATCATCTTTATCAGCAATTCCATCACCGTCAGCATCTGGACAACCTGCTAAAGATTTTAAACCTGCAACTTCTGGACAAGCATCGTCTTTATCAGCAATTCCGTCTCCGTCTGTATCAGGACAACCGTTCATTTCAACTGTACCTGCATCATTTGGACAAGAGTCTTTAGAATCTTCTATTCCGTCTCCGTCTGAATCAGGACAACCTTTGAATTCTTTTAAACCTGCAACTTCAGGACAAGCATCGTCTTTGTCATAAATTCCGTCGTTGTCAGTGTCTTTAGCACCAAATTTGAAAGTCAAACCAGCAAAATGTTGCATGTGAGTTACAACTGCATCTGCATTGTCTCTTGAGTCAAAAGAATGTTTGTAAGTAGATTGTAAAGAAAGACCTACTTGTTCAGTGATCCAAAAAGTTAATCCTAAACCTCCATTTACAGTTCCACCATTTGCATCGTCTCCAAGCCAAGTGTAACCTCCACCAACGTGAGCAGATGGTTCAATTCTTTTAGAACCAATTAATTCCATAAAGCTGTATTTAACAATACCATCAACTGCATAGTAATTCAAATCGCCTGGATTTGTAACTACATAATCTTGTGAAGGATAAACTCTTTCGTTAGCAAATTTTTTAATTTTGTTAACCGATCCAGTAACTCCAAAAGAAAAATTATTTCCTACATTTCTAGACACATTCAAATAAGACACTGAAGGAAGAATGCTCCAATATCTATTAGCATCAAAAAATTGAGAAAATTGATCTTCTAATTTAGAAGCAGCACTTACTCTACCTCCGTCAACTGCGTTTACACCAAATGAGATAGCCCATTTGTTGTTACTGTCTTGTGCTTGAGAACTTAATCCTAAAAGCATCAATAAAGCAAATAATTTGTTAAGATGTTTCATACTTAATTTTGTTAGATTATATTGATATAATGGTGCAAAAGTAAAACGTTTTATTGGAATATCAAAATGTTTTGTTAAAAATTCTATTTTAAATAATTTTCAGCGATTGACCAACTTCTATAAAAGCTTGAATTGCTTTATCTAAATGTTCTTTGGAATGTGCTGCCGATAGCTGCACTCTAATTCTAGCTTTGTCCTTTGGAACTACAGGATAAAAGAAACCTATAACATAAATGCCTTTTTTTAATAATTCATCTGCCATGATTTGCGAAAGCTTTGCATCATATAGCATTACAGGCACTATGGCTGAATCGCCATCAATGAAATCAATTCCTGCTTTTCGTAATCCTTCTTTGAAATAATTGGTATTCCACTCTAGCTTGTCTCTTAAGGTAGTATCTTTCTCTAATAGTTCGAATACTTTAATTGATGCGCCAACAATAGCAGGTGCTAAAGAATTTGAAAATAAATAAGGACGAGAGCGTTGACGTAAAATTTCAATAATTTCTTTTTTGGCTGTTGTATAGCCGCCCATGGCACCTCCAAGTGCTTTTCCGAGAGTGCCTGTGATGATGTCCACTCTTCCCATTACACCTTTTGCCTCGAGTGTTCCTTTTCCTGTTGCACCGATGAATCCTGCTGCGTGACATTCATCAACCATTACTAAAGCATCATATTTATCGGCTAAATCACAAATTTTATCTAATGGAGCGACTAAACCGTCCATTGAAAAAACGCCATCAGTAACTATTAGTTTGAAACGATGTCCAGTTTCAACAGCTTTCTTTAATTGATTTTCTAAATCTTCCATATTGGAATTTTCATATCGATAACGAGCCGCTTTACACAATCGAACCCCGTCAATTATAGAAGCGTGATTTAATGAATCAGAAATAATACAATCTTCTTCTCCTAATAAAGGTTCGAAAACACCACCATTGGCGTCAAAAGCTGCGGCATATAAAATGGTGTCTTCTGTTCCGTAGAAATCGGCAATTTTTTTTTCTAAGGTTTTATGAATATCTTGAGTTCCACAGATAAAACGCACCGACGACATTCCAAATCCATGCGAATCTAAAGCGTCTTTTGCCGCTTGAATCACTTCCGGATGTGATGATAATCCTAGATAGTTGTTGGCACAAAAGTTTAAAACCGTTTTGCCGCCTGCCTGTCCGGTAGGCAGGTTTACTGTAATTTCTGCTCCTTGTGGAGAAGTTATAATGCGTTCTTTTTTAAAAATACCGTTTTGTTCAATAGTATTTAGTTCGTTTTGCAGGTGTTGTTGGATTTTTCCGTACATAAAAATTGTAGTTTTATTTGTCTTTTATTGTTCAGGTTTACAAATGTACTACTTCAATTTCTTCTCCTATATATATAAGCGCCTTTTTCTCAACTTTATAACCCATATCTTCGATAGATTTTTGATAGTTTTCGAGTTGGGTTTTGTATTTTGGCAAATGTTGCCCGGTTTTATAATCTAATAAAAATACTTTTTTATCTTTAGAAATAGCCATTCTATCAGGTTTTACAAGGTTGGCTTGTTTTTGAATGATGGTTTGTTCGTTCATAATCTTGTTTTCATCCGAAAAATAATCGTTGAGTTCTTTATGATTTACAACTTCTGAAATGGTTTTATAAACTTCTTCTTTTTGATTGGATCTAATTAATCCGTTTTCGATGGCTTTGGTTATTGCCAAATCGATATCGTTTTTGGTTTTAACAAAGGCTAAAATTTCGTGAATACTATTTCCATATTCAATGGCTTTTTGTTGTTTGGTATTCCACATGATGCTTTCACGTTGGGCAATTTTGATGTTTTTTGGATGTAATGTTTCCGAAAGTTGCGGAATTATTTTTGCATTTGAAATTACTTCTTTAGTTGTAGAAATTTTTTCTGGCGAACCAAATTCATAATCTAATTGATCTTCTTTAAATTCATTTCCTAAAAATTCGATAAAGAAACTCGCCATATTATTTGGATATTCATCCGTTTTTTTTGATTTAGATTGAATTCCTGAAATTATATATAATTGTTCTTCGGCACGAGTTAACGCAACGTATAAAACATTGATATTGTCTAATGAGTCTTCTTCTTTTTTCTGATTGTAAACTTTAGAAGCTTCTTCGCCAAAATTGGCTACATCTTTGTTTTTAGAAACCAATGCTCTTGGCAAACCAATCTTTGCTTCATCGGCTGCAATCCAAATTTTATCGCTTAAATATTGTGAATAGTTTTCTTCTGCAAAAGGAAAAATCACTACTGGAAATTCCAAACCTTTAGATTTGTGAATGGTCATAATTCGAACGGCATCATTTCCTTCGGGCGATGGAATGCTCAATTTTTCGGAATTGTTTTCCCAATAATACAGAAAATCTGAAATGCCCGATTGTTTTTTTAAATCGTGTTCTAATATCAAATCTAAGAAATATTGAATATAAGCATTTCGCTTTTCAATGAAAATAATTTTAGAAATAATTATTTCCGTTGCTTCATAAAGTGCTTTTTTTCGGATGTTTTGAAATGAAAAATCTAAATCAATTTCTGCTAAATAATTTTGAAAATCTATTTCGTTTTTCAATTCCATTCCTATGGATATAAAATCGTGTATAGGTAATGTATCTTGATGATTGCTTGCTAAATAATATAAAAAATTAGCTTTTGCCTCCAAATCATTGGAATTTTTTAAATAGCGTAAAATATATATACACGTTTGCACTTCGGAAGACGCTCCAAGCAATAAACTTTCGGAAGAAACTATCGGAATTCCATTTTCAATTAAATGATTGGCAATGGCAATTCCGGGATCTTTTTTTCTAGTTAAAATTACAATATCTTTATAGTTGAAACCCGATTTTTTTACTTTTAAAATCGTGTTTAATGTTGCTTCAAGATACAAATCTGTTTTATCTAAACTCTCTTCATCTGGAAAATCTTCTTCAATTTTTGTAATAAACGAAAGATTTACATAACCGCCAATTTTGGAATTTGATAGTTGATGTGAATGATTTTCATATAAATCGGCATAATTTTCATCAACAAATTTTGAAGCTAAAAATTTGAAAAAATTATTGTTAAAATCGATAACTTGCGAATAACTTCGATAATTAGTTTCTAAAGTAAATAGTTTTTTATCTTTATTAGAAAACGGATTTTTCTCTTTGCTTAATTCGATAAATTGCTCTGCTTTTCCGCCTCGCCATCTATAAATAGATTGTTTTGGGTCGCCAACAATCATGAGCGAACCTCGTTCTCCATTCAAATCTTCGCTTGAAAGTGCGTTATCAATTAGAGGAATCAAGTTTTGCCATTGCATTTCGGATGTATCTTGAAATTCATCAATAAAAAAATGCTGGTATTTTTCGCCCAAACGTTCATAAATAAACGGCGCAGGTTGGTTTTGAATTTGCTCGTTAATGAGTTTATTAAATTCCGAAATAGAAAGTACGTTTTGCTCTTTTTGAATCTCTTGCAATTTATTACTCAAGGTATTCATTAACGAAAGTGGTGTGATGTTTTTTAGGAAAGCTTCGTAGAATAAATATTTTTCGGCTATTTCATTAATTTGTTTCAAAATTGCCAATAAATCATCCGCTATTTCATCAATGCTTTCTTTTTGATTTTGAGGTGTAGCTTTTGAATATCGATTTCCATCTTCTAAATATTTATAGTTATTTTCATGTTTAATTAAATTTCCATTTGAAATTTTTAAGAAATGATTTGGGACTAAATTTTTTCCATAAAAAGAACTATGGTCAATTCCGTTGTTTTCTATTAATTCTAAAGCATCACTAGCTAATTCAATACTATTTAGCATTAATTCTTTACAAAAACTTAATAATCTATTCTTGATTTCAACAAATTCGGCAATTGATTTATTGTTAAAATGACTAATTTCTTCTCGGTTATTTTCGTTTAAAATGAGTTTTCCGGTTTCCATAATTTCGCGCGAAACATCCCAACTTTTATCATCGTCGGTTTTTTCCATAGTAAAATTTACAAGAAGATTGGTTAACGTTTCATCTTCGCCTGCTTGAGCAATGATGGCATCAACAGCTTCGGTCAAAAGACTTTCGGTATCCAATGAAACCTCAAATGTTATGGGCAAATTCAAATCGTGAGCAAAGGCACGAATTACTTTATGAGTAAATTTATCAATGGTTGAAATATCAAAAGCGGCATAATTATGAATGAGATGTTTAATGATTTGCTGCGATTTGGTTTTGATTTGAATGATGGAAAGCCCTATTGGCTGCTCCGCCCATTCTTGAGGATTATCTTCTTTTCGTTTGCCCTTAATCAAATCCTGAATTAAATCCTGTGCTTTTTGGCTCGGTTCGTCTTTGGCAAATTCCGACAAACTTTCCACCACCCGACTTTTCATTTCGTGCACCGCTTTATTGGTAAAAGTAATGGCAAGAATGTTTCGATAGGCATCTTGATTTTTGGATAAAAGAATGATTTTGAGATATTCTTTAACCAAAGTGTAGGTTTTTCCAGAACCTGCCGAAGCGTCGTATATGGAGAAAGCTGGTTTGCTCATTGGATTAACGATTGAAGGTTAACGAATTCTGATTTTTGAAATTGATTTTAATTAAATGTTAATTGAAAAATAGTAGTTGAATTTACAAATATAAAAGATTAACTTTGAAATCAATTTAGTATTAACTTTAAAATAAATATCATGGCATTTGAATTACCTCAATTACCTTACGCTTACGATGCGTTAGAACCCCATATTGATGCTAGAACAATGGAAATTCACCATTCAAAACATCATAATGCTTATACCACAAACTTAAATGCAGCCATTGCAGGAACCGATTTGGAAGGAAAATCAATAGAAGAAATTCTGAAAAATTTAGACATGACCAAAGCGGCAGTTAGAAACAATGGTGGCGGATTTTATAATCATAATTTATTTTGGACAGTTATGTCGCCCAATGGTGGCGGACTTCCAACGGGCGATTTATTAACGGCAATTGAAAAAGATTTTGGTTCATTTGACGAATATAAAGCGGCATTTTCAAAAGCAGGTGCTACACAATTTGGGTCGGGTTGGGCTTGGTTGTGTGTAAAAGATGGTAAGTTGGAAGTTTGCGGAACACCCAATCAAGACAATACTTTAATGCCTGGCGTTGGTTGTGGAGGAACTCCAATATTGGCAATGGATGTTTGGGAACACGCTTATTATTTACACTATCAAAACCGCCGTCCAGATTATATTGAAGCCTTTTTTAATGTTATTAATTGGGAGGAAGTTGCAAGAAGATTTGCTGCAGCAAAATAATATATAAAAAATAAAAAACCCGATTGTAAAGTTCAATCGGGTTTTTTACACCAATTATATACGTGATAAATATTAATAAGCCCTTGCGTTTTTTCCTTCATAAAAGTTCATAAATGCTCGATTCACTACTCGATTTCCACCAGGTGTTGGGTAGTCTCCAGTGAAGTACCAATCGCCTAAATTTTTTGGACACGCTCTGTGCAAATTATCAACCGATTGAAAGATTATTTTTACTTCTGCTTTAATGTCAATTGATGTTAATAATTCAGCAATTTTATTTGAAATTTCTGTGTCACTAAAAGGCAAATATATTTCAGATACATAATTCACCACATCATCGTCTTTTAGATTCTCTTGGGTTTTGCATTTTTTATAAACTTCGTCAACAATATAGTGTTGATTTCGCTCTTTTAAAAGTGCAATTGCTGCTTGGAACGCAACCAATCCTTCCAACTTAGCCATATCAATTCCGTAGCAATCAGGATAACGGATTTGAGGTGCCGATGAAACTACAACAATGCGTTTTGGATTCAATCGATCCATCATTTTGATGATACTCATTTTTAGAGTAGTTCCTCTAACAATGCTGTCGTCAATAATCACTAAATTATCTTCTGGTTTTATAACCCCATAAGTTACATCATAAACATGGGCTACTAAATCATCGCGGCTACTGTCGTCTGTTATAAATGTTCTTAACTTAGCATCTTTTATAGCAATTTTTTCCGTTCTAATTTTAACTGAAAGTATTTCTTCTAATTTTTCTTTAGTTAACGTTTTTCTATTGTTCAAAATAAATTGATTTTTTCTTTGATTTAAAAAATCATTTGCTGCTTCAACCATTCCATAAAAAGAAGTTTCTGCAGTATTGGGTATATAAGAAAAAACAGTGTTATCGGTGTCATCATCTATAGCATCTAAAACAGCTGGAAGAATTAATTTTCCTAATTCTTTTCGTTCTTGATAAATTTCGGCATCGCTTCCTCTTGAAAAATAAATTCTTTCGAAAGAACAGGCTTTTTTGACTGTTGGAACAATAATTTCTTCTTCCGTAACGGTTCCGTTTTTTTTGATAATCAATGCATTTCCTGGTTGAAGTTCTTGTACTTTATCAAAAGGAACGTTGAAAACAGTTTGAATGACGGGTCGTTCTGAAGCTACCACAACAATTTCATCATCTTCATAGAAATAGGCTGGACGTATTCCTGCTGGATCTCTAAAAACAAATGCGTCTCCATGTCCAAAAAGTCCTGCCATAGCATATCCTCCGTCCCAGCCTTTGGAGGCACGTTTTAATATTTTGGCAACGGGAAGTTTTTCGGCAATTACGGGAGAAGCCTCTCTTTTTGATAGACCCTTATTTTTACATTCTTGATACAAATCAGTAACTTCATCGTCTAGAAAATGACCTATTTTTTCCATAACCGTAACGGTATCTGCCATTTCTTTTGGATGTTGTCCTAATTCAACGAGGCTATTGAAAAGTGCTGCCACATTAGTCATGTTGAAATTTCCAGCAACTATAAGATTTCTATGCATCCAATTGTTTTGACGCAGAAAAGGATGAACGCTTTCGATGCTGTTTTTTCCGAAAGTTCCGTATCGAACGTGACCAAGAAATAATTCGCCAATATAGGGAATATTAGTTTTTTGAAGTGCTACATTATCTGAATATTCAGGGTGTAATGCCAATTCGTCGTTTATTCGGTCATTGATTTGTTTAAAAACATCTTGAATGGCTTGTGCATCATTGGATCGAACCCGACTGATATATCTTTCGCCTGGTTCAACATCTAATTTAATTGATGCAAATCCGGCACCATCTTGTCCTCGGTTATGTTGCTTTTCCATCAGAAGATACATTTTTTGTATTCCGTAGAATGCTGAACCATATTTTTCTTTGTAGAATTCTAACGGTTTTTTCAATCGTAAAAGTGCAATTCCACATTCGTGTTTGATTGCGTCACTCATTGTGCTATAATTGTTTTAGTGGTGTGTTGTTTTTTCAAATAAAAATGCCCCGAAAATTTCGAGGCATAATTTTATTATAATTCTATATCAAAATGTGTTAACGCTTTGAATTGTTTTAAGCGTTTTTTCACGTCCTCTTCTTTAAGGTTTATCATTTGATCTGTTCCGAATTTTTCTACACAAAATGAAGCCAAATTAGAGCCTTGGATAATTGCTGTTTTCATGGTATTAAAAGAGACATCACCTTGTTGGGCAATAAATCCTGCGAAACCACCTGCAAAGGTGTCTCCAGCACCCGTTGGATCAAAAACCTCGGCTAAAGGCAAAGCAGGTGCAAAGAAAATATGTTCGTTATGAAAAATTAACGCTCCGTGTTCTCCTTTTTTAATCACCACATATTTTGGTCCCATAGTATGAATTTTAGCAGCAGCTTTCACTAAAGAATATTCTCCTGAAAGTTGACGGGCTTCTTCATCATTGATGGTGATTACGTCAACACGCTTAATTACATCTAACAATTCGGGCAATGCACAATCCATCCAAAAATTCATGGTGTCAAGAACTACTAATTTTGGAGTTGAGGTCATTTGATTTAAAACACCTGTTTGAACAAATGGATGTAAATTTCCTAACATTACAACTTCGGCATTTTTAAAATCTTGAGGCACAACTGGTTTAAAATCGGCAAGTACATTTAGTTCGGTTACTAAAGTATCTCTTGAATTCATATCGTTATGGTAACGACCGCTCCAAAAAAATGTTTTTCCGCCTTTTACAATTTCTATTCCTGAAATGTCAATGTTTTTAGCCGTCAATATATCTAAATATTCTTGAGGGAAATCTTCTCCAACAACAGAAACAATTCCTGATTTTACATTAAAATGCGAGGCAGAAAGTCCTATAAACGTGGCGGCACCACCAAGAATTTTATCAGTTTTTCCAAACGGGGTTTCTATGGCATCAAAAGCAACGGTTCCTACAATTAAAAGTTTATTCATTTTTACGTTTTCAAATTAAAATTGCAAAGATACATTTTTAGTTTAAAAGTTTAAAATGGTTTGAGGTTTAAAGTTTTTAAAGATATACAATGTCTTCTCGTTTCCATTTTTATTAAACATTTCCATGAAACTCTTTTTGCTTTGAAATAAACAAAGAACTTTTTAAATCTATTTTTTGTAAATTTGTTTTTATGGAAAATAACTTTTGAGCATCGTTTTATTATAAATAAATTACCTATTTTTAAACAAAATACCATTTCAGTCGATCATTTTTAATTGGCTGTTATTTTGTTATCAAAATGAGATTTAAAAAAGCAACACCTTCGGAAATTAGCAAATAAAAAAATGATCAAAAAGAAAAACTTTTCGTCTAAACTTCTTAGTAGTTGGAAAAAACTTGGACCCGGACTTGTAACAGGTGCAAGCGACGACGACCCTTCTGGTATTGCAACTTATTCTCAAGCTGGTGCTGCTTATGGACTTTCAACATTATGGACAGCATTAATTGCGTTTCCGCTTATGGCTTCTATCCAGCAAATGTGTGCAAGAATTGGGTTAGTAACCTCACAAGGCTTGACAGGAACGCTCAAAAAACACTATCCAAGACCTATGTTGTATATATTGTTGTTGTTTAGTTTTCCTGCTATTGTAATGAATATTGGGGCTGACATTGCGGGTATGGGTGCTGTGGGAAATCTGTTATTTCCATCTATTGATGCTAATTATTTCAGTGTAGTTTTCACAATTATCCTTTTAGGACTCATTATTTACTTACCCTATCAAAAAATTGCCTCAGTTCTAAAATATTTATGCATCGTTATGTTGGTCTATTTTGTTGTTCCGTTTTTATATAAACAGAATTTCTTTGAAATTATTAAGGCTACATTTATTCCAACTATTAAATTTGACAAAAACTTTATCGCCATTCTTGTTGGAATACTTGGCACAACCATTTCCCCATATCTGTTCTTTTGGCAAGCTTCTGTAGAGGTTGAAGAAATGAAGAATAAGAAAAACCATTTGATTGTAAATAAAAAAATTATCGATGATGTGAACCAAGATGTAGATTTTGGAATGACCGTTTCAGGTTTTGTTATGTATTTTATTATTCTGACAACAGGCACTGTTTTGTTCAAAGGAGGCATCCATCAAATTGACACGGTGGAACAGGCTGCAATGGCACTAAAACCTTTAGCGGGAAACCTTGCATATCTTCTTTTTGCTATTGGCGTAATTGGAACTGGGCTCATAGCTATTCCGGTATTAAGTGGTTCTATTTCTTACATTATTACAGAAACCTTTGGCTGGGAACAAGGGCTTGACAAAAAATTTCATGAAGCTAAACCTTTTTATGTCATCATTGCTATTTCATTAATACTAGGTTTATCTTTAAACTATATTGGAATTACGCCTATTCAATCATTAATATATACCGCCATTCTGTATGGACTAACCGCTCCTGTCCTAATTGCTATTATCTTACACATTTCAAACAACAAAAAAATAATGGGTAAAAACGTAAATAGTAGAATATCGAATATTCTTGGTTTTGCAGCATTAATTATTATGACTGTTGCTGCTATAGCATTAATTTATCTTCAAATTTCAGAAAAATAATACCAATTATACATATAAAATAGTTTAATGATGAGATGATGTAGTTCAAGACAATAAAAAAAATATTGCAGAGAGCATTTGGTACGGAAATGCTTTTTGAAGTAGGATTGAGAAAAAAAGTGTCTTGAGATATTTTTACAGCACCCAAAAGTTGTCTATAAAACGACATCGTACATTTCTGTTTTTCTAAAAAATCAAAAAGGTGATTTATATTTGAACTCTTCCGTTTTAAAATCTTCATTAAACATCAACACAATAGTAGAAAAAAACAATTTCTATTTTATAGAATTCATATCCTTAAACCAATTGGTCAAAATAGGCAACATAAATTCGGATGTTTTTAATATTGGATTGAAAAAAATAGAGTTATTTTGGGTTTCTTTACTTACCAGAGCATTGTCAATATTTACTTTTTGAAACAAACTCAATACAATTCCTAATAGTAAAACGGTTTTTAAAAGACCAAAAAATGCACCACCTAATTTATTCAACCAACCCAAAAACAAAGAACTTGCAATGGACGAAAAAACTTTGGCAAGAAAATGGATTCCAATAATAACCA